>JAEEGI010000439.1_pt1 | contig 134472 bp, 120 predicted proteins | sample 8958751 | NCBI WGS metagenome assembly JAEEGI01 (sample SAMN16246545, study PRJNA631951) | gut metagenome | biome: gut microbiome; feature: rumen; material: KS-attached | host: Bos | place: Iran: Karaj | collected 2018-10 | reverse complement strand
ACTTGAGTGACAACGCAAGGACCTACTTCGATAACAGTGCACGGCACGTTCTTGCCGTCGGCACTGAAAACGGATGTCATTCCGATTTTCTTTCCTAATAATCCTGGCATTTCTCTTGAAATTTTAATTACTGTTTGTTAATGTTGTTAATTTAACTCTTTTGTTCAATCTCTTGTACTACACCTTGATCTCTACCTCAACTCCGCTGGGCAACTCAAGCTTCATCAGGGCGTCCACGGTCTTAGCGGTGGAGCTGTAAATGTCGATGAGGCGCTTGAAGGATGACAGCTGGAACTGTTCGCGAGACTTCTTGTTGACAAAAGTCGAACGGTTCACGGTGAAGATGCGCTTGTGGGTGGGCAGGGGGATAGGACCGCTAACCACGGCGCCAGTGCTCTTCACTGTGCGCACGATCTTCTCGGCTGACTTGTCAACCAAATTGTGATCGTAGCTTTTCAATTTAATTCTAATCTTCTGGCTCATTTTATTTAATCAATGTGAAATTGTATTATTGCAATAATTCGACGTGTCCTAAACACTCTCCCAGCACCTTGATGGCGATGGGGGTTGCCACGGGGGCATAGTGTGAGAACGACATGGTGCTGGTGGCACGGCCGCTGGTGATGTTGCGCAGGGCGGTGACGTAACCGAACATCTCGGCCAGCGGGGTGCTGGCTTTAACGATGCGGGCACCGCTGCGTGCGCTCTCCATTCCCTCGACAATAGCGCGACGCCTGTTGAGGTCGGCGATAACATCGCCCATGTTCTCCTCGGGGGTCACCACTTCCAGCTTCATCATCGGCTCGAGCAGCACGGGGCGTGCCTGACGGCAAGCGCTGCGGTAGGCCTGCATAGCACAGAGCTCGAAGCTCAGGCCGTCGCTGTCGACGGGATGCGATGAACCGTCGAGGATAGTGACCTTGAGGCTCTGCAGGGGGAATCCTGCGAGAACGCCGCTGCGCATTGCGCTCTTGAAACCTTTCTCGATGCTGGGGATGAACTCCTTGGGGATGTTTCCGCCCTTCACCTCGTTAACGAATTGGAGGGTGCCCTCAAAGTCGTCGTCAACAGGCTCCACACGGCACTCGATGTCGGCGAACTTGCCATGACCGCCAGTCTGCTTCTTGAAGACCTCACGCACGGTTGCGGGCTGTGAGATGGCCTCCTTGTAAGTGACCTGGGGGCGGCCCTGGTTGCACTCCACCTTGAACTCGCGGCGCAGGCGATCGAGAATGATGTCCAGATGCAACTCACCCATTCCGCGGATGATGGTCTGGCCGGTCTCCTCGTTGCTTTCGACCTGGAAAGTGGGATCTTCCTCGGCAAGCTTTGCCAGGCCCACTGCCATGCGGTCAAGGTCGTTCTGAGTCTTGGGCTCGACAGCGATACCGATAACGGGCTCGGGGAAGTCCATTGCCTCAAGCACGATGGCGGTGTCGGCGCTGCTGCACAGCGTGTCGCCGGTGTGCACATCCTTGAAGCCTACTCCCGCGCCGATGTCACCACAACCAATCACCTCCATGGGGTTCTGACGGTTGCTGTGCATTTGGAACAGGCGGGAAACGCGCTCCTTGTGACCGGTGCGCACATTATAGATCTGGCTGCCGGCATCAAACTGGCCTGAGTACACGCGGAAGAACACCAGTCGGCCCACATAGGGGTCGGTAGCGATCTTGAACACCAGCGCGCACAAGGGCTGCTCGAAAAGGGGCTTGCGGGTGATCACGCACTCGGGGTTGCCAGGAGCGGTACCGCTCACCTCGCCGGCGTCGGCGGGGCTGGGCAGATAAGCGCAAACGGCATCAAGCAACGTCTGCACACCCTTGTTCTTGAACGAGCTGCCACACAACACGGGAACGATGTCACGGTTGAGCGTGGCCTTGCGCATTGCGCTCTTGATCTCGTCAATGGTGATGGTCTCGGGATCGTCAAAGTACTTGGTCATGAACTCGTCGTCAAACTCGGCGAGCTGCTCAAGCATCTTGTCACGGTACTCCTGGACCTCATCGAGCATGTCGGCAGGCACCTCGGCAATCTCATACTCGGCACCGAGGGTCTCGTCGTGCCAGTACAAGGCTTGCATCGTGATCAGGTCAACGACACCCTTGAAGTTCTCTTCGGCTCCGATGGGCAACTGAATGGGGCAAGGATTGGCCCCGAGGACCTCGCGGATCTGGCGTACAACATCGAGAAAGTTGCAGCCCACGCGGTCCATCTTGTTCACGTAAGCGATGCGGGGCACCTCATACTTGTCGGCCTGCCTCCACACGGTCTCGCTCTGGGGCTCTACACCGCCCACGGCGCAGAAGGTGGCGATAGCGCCATCCAGCACGCGCAGCGAGCGCTCCACCTCAACGGTGAAGTCCACATGCCCCGGAGTGTCGATCAGGTTGACCTTGTACTTGTTACCGTCATAGTTCCAGAACGTGGTGGTAGCGGCGCTGGTGATGGTGATGCCCCTCTCCTGCTCCTGCTCCATCCAGTCCATGGTAGCGGTACCCTCATGAACCTCTCCCATCTTGTGGGTCAGGCCCGTGTAGTACAAGATCCGCTCCGATGTGGTGGTCTTGCCGGCATCGATGTGTGCCATGATGCCGATGTTACGTGTATATTTCAGTTGTGCGTCGGTGCCCATTGTTAGTTCACGTCGTCGCTAAATCAGAATCTAAAGTGAGCGAATGCACGGTTAGCCTCGGCCATGCGATGCATGTCCTCCTTGCGCTTGAAAGCGCCACCCTGCTCGTTATAAGCGTCCATGATTTCAGCAGCGAGTTTGTCGGCCATAGTCTTGCCGCCACGCTTGCGAGCGAAAATGATCATGTTCTTCATTGAAACCGACTCTTTGCGGTCGGGGCGGATCTCGGTGGGCACCTGGAAGGTTGCACCACCAACGCGACGAGACTTCACCTCCACTTGGGGAGTGATTTTCTCCAACGCGGCTTTCCAGATCTCGAGAGGGGTCTTCTCTTCACTGGCCATCTTCTTGCCCACGAGGTCGAGGGCGCTGTAGAAGATACGGTAAGACGTGTTCTTCTTACCATCATACATGAGGTGGTTGACGAACTTAGTTACGCGAACGTCACCGAACTTAGGATCGGGGAGAATGATCCGTTTTTTTGGCTTAGCCTTTCTCATTTTTTAAACACAGTTGTAGTTTTAAGTCTGCTTGGTTGTCTTTTGCTTTGTTCTTCAACGCCCGCCGCTGCGGCGCGTTTACTCAACCAAATGTCCAATCCAATAAAACTGAAAACTAAGTTTGAAATTAATTTTACTTCTTTGAATTGATTTTTAGTAAGTCAGGGCCTGAACTGGTCACGGCTTATTTTTTCTTCTTGGGACGCTTGGCACCGTACTTGCTGCGGCGCTGGGTGCGGCCTTCAACACCGGCGGTGTCGAGAGTGCCACGGATGATGTGATAGCGTACACCGGGAAGGTCCTTAACGCGGCCACCGCGTACCATGACGATTGAGTGCTCCTGCAGGTTGTGGCCCTCACCAGGGATGTAGGAGTTCACCTCCTTACCGTTGGTCAGACGGACACGGGCAACCTTGCGCATAGCCGAATTCGGCTTCTTGGGCGTGGTCGTGTAAACACGAACACAAACACCGCGACGCTGCGGACATGCGTCCAGAGCGGGCGATTTGCTGGTCGATTCCAGCGCAGTGCGGCCTTTTCTTACTAATTGCTGAATAGTAGGCATCTTAGTTTGATTGTTTTTAATTAATTTGACAAATATTTTTCAGTTTGCTCCCCTGCACTTTTCAGCCCTTAATTACCCACGCTATCAAGCGTTTAGCAGGTATTTTTGGTCCAACTGGCGCAAAAAAGCGATGCAAAATTACAACATTTTTCCTTAATAGCCAAACTTTTCGGCTTTTTTATTTTATATATAATGTAAAATGTAATTCACTACAAATCAGCGTTATACGTATAAATCGGTAAGTTACAGGCACTTCCAGTACCGTTAAAATTTTCTAAACTTTGCAATATTTAGCATCTTTTAACCAAAAATCGAGCCATTTTGACTGTTTTCGGCTCCATTTCCTCCTCCCTACCCTACCCAATATGGTTAAACGACCAACATGCTTTTAAGATCCACAACACAGTTACACATTATATTTAATATATAAGGGCGCGACAGGAAGCTTCCCGCCGCGCCCATGTTCTTTAAAAGAGATCTCTGTTTACTTGTCACCCGCGAGCAGCATGTCGATCAATGCAGTCACGTCAGCAATAGTGATTTCTCCGTTGCCGTTTACGTCGGCATTATCGGAGTTGAAATGCAACTCGCTACTGCCCAACAGGTAGTCGATGAGAACAGTCACGTCGGCTATAGTGACATATCCATCATCGTTCATGTCGCCCTTAATTCCTTCAGCCGTGAGGGTGACGTGGCACTCCTCGTTATCAAAAGGGATTTCTACACCTGATGTGGTGATGAGCAAGATGGTTTTCATCTGGATAACTGCCGTCCCAGTAAAGTCATTATCTGCAGTCACCATAAACGTCACCAGTGGGCCACTGTTGCCGCTATAGCCCTTGATTCCGGGCGAATAGGACATCACGCGAATGGCACCATCGGCCTGCAACTGCGAGGCGATATTGTGGTCATGCGCCTTGCGGCTGGTCAGGTCAAAGATGTATTCTCCGTCCTCCTGCTCGATGGTCAGTCCTTCGGGGATGTAGATGTCGGTCTGGAAAGCGGTATAGGCGATCTCATTGTCCAGCAGGATGCTCACAGTAACTGTCTCACCCGGACTGATGGCAAAGTCTTGTATGTAGAAGCGGTCGGTGGCGGCAGCCCAGAGGGCCACCACCATCGAGATGATCAATAATACAGTCTTTTTCATGTTTCAGAACTGTTTTATGAAAAACCTACAAGTTACTTGATGAGCTTCTTCTCGGTGGAGCGGGTACCGTCGGTGTAAGTGGTGACGATGAGGTTCACGCCACTCTCGGGACGGTCGATCTTCTGGCCGGCCAGGTTGAAGTAATCCACGCGGACCACTTCCTTAGCGCCAACCACCACATTTACGCTCGAGTTACCGTTCACGTCAATGGCGAAGCCGTTCATCAGCACGGTCTGGCAGTCGGCGGTCACCATTTCGATGCCGTCAACCATGATGCTTCCCTCGACATTGTCAGTAGCGGTCACATCAAAGGTCAGCAGCGCTCCACTATGGCCGTCGATTACCTCGATGGCAGGTGAGTAGCACAGGGCGCGCAGTTTATCGCCATCGATGGCATTCACGTCAAAGGCGTGGCTGCCGGCACGGCTTGTCAACTGGAAGTTGCTTGCCGTCAAGCCCTCGGGTAAGGTCAAATCCATCTGGAAGGCGGTGTATTCTGTCTCATTGTCGAGCAGGATGCTCACGGTACGGGTCTCGCCAGCCATGAGGGTCACGCCCTCGCCGCTCATGCGGTCCCCGTTGCACCAAAGGGCAGGAGCACGCATTGGTGCATAGGCAGTGGGATTGAGCACCATCCAGGCGATGCGCGACACGTCGCCCACCGTGATGTTGCCATCAAAGTTCACGTCTGCAGCCTCGAAGTTGAACGGCAGCGGGTTCAGCAGCAGCACATATTGGGCTGTGGTAACCACGTCACCCACAGTCACCAGACCGCTGTTGTTGGCATCGCCCAGGAGATAGGCCTTAACGTTAACAGTCGCAGCCAAATCGGGAGCAGCCAAATCCACAAAGTCGGAATTGGTCAACAATGTATTTTTCAGCTGAATCGTATAACCGCCCTCAGCATTGTCCGCCACCTTCACGGTGAGGTAGAACAGGTCGTCGTCGCTGTTGCCCGTAAAGGGTTTGTAATTTGACGAATAGCACAACACACGGATGGAACCATCAGGCAATTGATTGCTCATGATGCTATGCGTGCGCGTCATGCGCTCCGACGGGTCAATGATGTACTCTCCATCTTCCTTCAACAATTCTAGCCCCTCCTGCAAGAAAATGTCTGTCTGGAACGAAATAATGCTTTCGCTATTGGTCATCTTGACAGGAATAACAATCGTCTCACCGTGGAACACAGCAGTATCACTCATCGACAAGTAATTGCCATACTGTGACATGTCATTAAACGTTTCAACTGTACACGAAGCACACAAATTGCTACCATCGGTGGTCATGACGGTAATGATAGCTGAGCCTGGAGCAATCGCAGTCACCAAACCATTATCGTCCACTGTAGCTACAGCAGGGTTACTGCTTGCCCATGTAATAGCCTTGTTGGTGGTGGAATCGGGGAGAACGGTCGCAATTAAACGGCTCGTTGTGCCAACACCAATAATCATATTCTGACGGTCTAATGTAACACTGTTGGCTAAGACAATATCTGAGGTTTCTATACCTTCAACATGGATAAATGGTCCCCAACCATCAGTCATAATATATTCTGATACCGATACATCGGGTACATTCAGGACTGCATGGATATATACTTTATCATTAAAAAGATTAGCGTCACAAGCGGGTGGGACATTGTTCAATGAAGTCACTTTTGCTATCCTCGGGCATCTAAGAAAAGCCCCATCGCCAATGGTTTCGGTAGACTTACCGATGAGCACGTTAGTCATGTTGCTGCAACCCGAGAACACTTGACTACCGATTGAAGTGACAGAGTTAGGAATAGTGACGCTGGTCAACCCAGTACATCCAGAAAATGCCGAGTTTCCAATGGTAATTACAGAATTGGGGATATTGACGTTTGTCAGCTCGCTACAGCCAGAAAATGCACAGTTGCCGATAGAAGTGACAGTGTTGGGAATCACTGTGTTCAGGCAACCGGTTACAAGTGTATTGGTTGACGTTTTAATAATTGCATTACAGTTATCACGAGAGTCATATACGGGGTTACCACTTTCAACAATGATTTGGTTAATTCCACTGCAGCCAGAGAAAGCATTGTTACCAATGGATGAAACGGTAATGGGGATGTTGACACCTGTCAACCCGCTACAGTCATTAAACGCCCGTTCACCAATCGAAGTGACGGTGTTGGGTATAATCACGCTCGTCAAGTTGCGGCAACCAGCAAACGCATATTCACTGATGGAAGTGACAGAATAAGTCTTGCCATTGTAAGTAACTGTCTCAGGAATTTCCACATTTCCACTATAATAACTAGAGCTTCCGACATCTACGAGTACGCCATAATCACTAGACGTAAACCACATAGAAGCGAATGAGACTTGAGCTGTAGATCCATTATCAAGATAGCAGATGCCATCCACCATAAAGTCATAATATATGAAATGATAAGGGTATTCATAATCTTCGTAGGCGGATGCAGTTGCTGGCAGTAGGATGGCCACCAGCAAGAGTGTTAGTTTAATAATTCTTTTCATATTATATAAGGTTTATTAATTGATTATATTGTTCTATTTTCAAGATACAATGGAGAGATTGAGACACAGCGGGCTGATAGGTAATGACCGGGGCGTGGCAGAGGCGACGCGGTGATCAATCAGCGATGCTGGGAGAGGGGCTGATTGTCCCAAGTGGCGACGATGCCGGTGAGCCACTGGCGCGCGTCGGCATCGTCAAGGCGCCCAATCTCGTCAATGAGCGCGGGTCGCTCGTCAACCGTCAACTTAAAGTGACGCAGCAACCTGTTTTCCGGTCCACGGTGGGCGGCCATCCAGTTCAAGAAGCGCTGCGGGTTCTTCTGGTAAAGCTGGTTCACATCCCACGGGAATGGATTGTACTTGTAGTCGGGGTCATAGGTCTCATCGACCAGGATAGAATAGTCGTTCCACAGGTTCATGACGCCAGGGTCATGGAGCGAGCACACCAGCATGTCCCATGACTTGAAGTCCTGAGCCGCATAGGTGTCCACCTTGCCGTCCTCATCTTCGATATGTTGGCCGCGCAGCACAAAATATCCCTTCTCGTTAATGAAATAGTCCTGGCACCAGGTCTGTCGCCATTGCGGGCTTCCCTTGAGGTCTTTATCATAGTCCATGAGGCAGCGGCCCATCGTGCGATGAAGCGTCAAGTCGTTTACGCCTTTAAATGTCACAAATCCGTCCAGTGAGAAAGAGTTGTCATCCTCGGGATCGCTCAAGTTGCAGCGCCACACCAGATGCAACTCACGCAGGTTCATCGCATCCAGCACACGGCCCTGCCCGTCATAGGTCATCAGGTAAACACAGTAACCCACATTGTTACCCACATAGTAGGCCGCCAACGTGTTACCATTGCCAGCATCGCGAACGCCAAGGAGCTGCCACAGGCTCATCGCACTGGCAAATTCGTTACCTGCGGGCAAAATCAATGCCGCATATTGGTCGGGATTCAGTTTCTCGCCATCGATCTCATTATCGCTCTGGTTTTCATCGCCACTATAGATGTCAGGCAGGCTGAGCGTGTCGCCCAGCAACAGTTTTTGGGTAATGGTAATTCCCTGCTTATTAAGGAATGCAAACTGCTCATTTTCAACCTTTCCGTCCTTACCACAGGACGCTATCATCAGCGCAACTGCCAGTAATATCAATAATCTTGTCTGTCTCATCTTGTTCAGTCAATTTAAGCAGGGCAAATATACTGCATTTTCGGCAATGATGCAAATTATCGCGTGAACAAGGGTCCACCTGGGGACTTTTTTTGTAATTTTGCAGAATGATGGAAGGGAAGAGCAAAATAGACATACAACATCCCGAGGCATGGGAACTGCTGGTCTCGATCGAGGACCGGCAGGTAAACTACATCCTATATACGCCAGCGGTCGACGGCTCGCTCATCATCGGCGAAGTGGAGCGGGCTGACGATAGCCTGCAGGCACTGGAGGATGCCGTGTATGACACGCCCGAGCTGCTGAACGAATACAAGCGCGTGAGAGTGGTGGTTCATTCCCAGCATTTTGTGCTCGTGCCACAGGACGCCACCGACGAAGAATGCGACATGCTCTTGCATGAGGCATTCCCCGATGATGACGGCGATGAAGCCGTGTGCCTAATGGCACATAACGGAGTGAAAATCGCCTACCTGATGCCTAGCGGGCTGCAGGCATTCCTGGGCCGCACGTTCAACTATCCCGAGATGTTCCATCATCTGCACCCCCTGTGTGAATACATCAAAGAGCACATGAAAGGCGATGACAACTCCCGTATGTACTTGAACATGAGGGAGCGCCACATGGACTTGGCCATTTACCGTGATAGCACGCTACAAAGTGCCAACAGCTACCCGTTCACACATGTTGAGGACGCGGTTTACTACACGTTGAACGCCTGGCGGGCACACAACATGGACCAGCTGGCCGACGAACTGCAGGTAGCTGGGAATAATGAGATGTGTGCCGAGATGATGCCCAAGATGCGCGAATTTGTAAAATATGTGATGCCTTTTGCCTTTCCGCCAGCAGCCATGAGGCTGGGACGTAATGCCATCCAGGCACCGCTAGAACTAATCATGCTTGCCCTATGCGAATAATCAGCGGAAAATACGGGCGACGCCGTTTTGACGTACCCACTAACATCACCGCGCGCCCCACGACCGACATGGCGCGCGAGAATCTGTTCAACGTCTTGGGCAACCTCATCGACATGGAAGGCGTGACGGTGCTAGACTTGTTTGCCGGCACAGGAGCAATGAGCTTTGAGTTCCTGTCACGCGGTGCAGCCCATGTGACATCTGTTGAAAAAGCGCGTACCCAGGCCGAATTCATCAAGCGTGTGCAGAGTCAGTTGAACGATCCTAACCTCACACTGGTTCGCGGCGATGTATTCAAGTTTATAGCCACGTGCCGTCAATCATTTGACGTGATCTTTGCCGATCCGCCCTATGACCTGCCACGTTTCGGTGAGATTCCCAAGCTGATTCTCGAGTCGCCGCTGGTGCATGACGGCACGCTGTTCATCATGGAGCATCCGCGCGAACACGATTTTTCGGCCCTACCCCACTTCGCTCAGCAGCGTGTGTATGGCAAAGTCAATTTCTCACTGTTTGAAATCAACAATCCTAACTGATGAAAGACGAAACGAGATATATCGAACGGCTTGAAGAGCATGACGTAAAACCCACGGCGATGCGCATCCTGTTGTTGCGCACGATGATGGCCCACGAGGATGCATTCTCGCTGCAGAGTCTCGAGGACGAACTAGACACGGTGGACAAGTCCACCATCTACCGCACCATCACACTCTTCCTGACCCATCACCTGATTCATGCCATCGACGACGGCACAGGCATGTTCAAGTATGCGGTCTGTGCCCCCGACTGCCATTGCGGCGAGGATGACGGTCACATCGACCACATGCACGCCCACTTCAACTGCGAGCGCTGCGGACGCACCTTTTGCCTCCAGACAACCCAGGTCCCCGTTGTCGCCCTACCCGGCAAATTCCAAGTTCATAGCATTAACTACGTCCTCAAGGGCCTTTGCCCCGACTGTTTGGGGCAATAATCCTGTTCATCACTCGTTTTAATTTCAAAAACAGTTCTCAATGAAGACCTTCAGCCGCTGGTTGCGCAACATACTGATTTTCTTTTTCACCTCGACCATCCTGGCTGTGGTGATTCTCAAGTACATCCCCGTGTATATCACACCGCTGATGCTGATTCGCGCCGTGGAACAGGTCATGGATGGCGAGAGCCCGGAAATCAACCATGAGTGGGTGCCACTGGAGAAAATCAATCACAACCTGCCACAAGCGGTGATGGCAAGCGAGGATAACCTGTTCCTGAAGCACAGCGGATTTGACTTGGAACAGATACAGAAAGCACAGATTGAAGCACAAGAGGGCAAACGACAGCGTGGAGCCAGCACCATCAGCCAGCAGACAGCACGCAACGTCTTCCTGTGGCAGCACAGGTCATGGCTGCGCAAGGGGCTAGAAGCATATTTCACTTTCCTAATTGAGACAATTTGGGGCAAGGAGCGCATCATGGAGGTCTATCTCAACTCCATCGAGATGGGTAAGGGCATCTATGGCGCTAAAGCTGTTGCCGCTATCAATTTCAACACCACGCCTGACAAACTGACCAAGGCACAAAGTGCCTATATCGCCGTGTCGCTCCCCAATCCACTTCATCGCGACAGTGGTCATCCCTCTTCAAAAATGAGAAGGATGCAGAAAACCATCCTCAAGCGAATGAACCAAATCGACCAGTTCCCCAAGGATGCCTGCGCCAAGTAGCATTATTTCAAGCCTAACAACCTGCTAACTTTTTTGCCTAGGAATTTGTTTCCATAATAACAGAAACAAAGGCTAATTGATACCAGAATAATTGAGTTAAGAGGATAGAAGATGCTGGTATAATAGGGAACATGGTTTAAAACAATCCTGATCAGCAGATGACTCAAATAGATGCCAAACGAGTAGTCACCAAGCAGTCTCAAGTACTTGTTCCTGATATCAACATATCCGTTCTCTAAGACTTTATAGGCGATCAACACGGCTATCATGCTAGAAATGACTGCTGTCAACTTTAATTGTCCGCCGAAATCTTCTGCACCTATTTTCCACAAGACATATCCCTCAGCCATTTGAAGCGGCATCGAAATCAAGTACAAGATAATCAGGGTTTTCATCGATAACCTGCAGTCTATAAGCTTATTGCCCAGCATCAGGCCCAAATAGTAGAAGACAAACCATCCGAAACAGCAATCACGCCAAAAGATGGATACATAAACATCAGGTGACTGGCCCATGTTATGGCAATACCACATGTAAGCAATAATAGAGACAGGAGTAACCAACCAGCCCAAAGCTCTATACTTTGATTTGGCAAGCCATAGCATCAATGGAGTTAACAGCACAAATTGAATGTATACAAATACATAATATAGATGAAAATAGGCCGTAGTGGTCAGGAGGACAAATGGCAACTTTGAAGCATCTTTTACCATAATGATGCTATACAACAAGCTCCAAATAATATAGGGTATCAACACCCTGGATATCCTGTTGAAATAAAACTTTTTCCAGTCACGATGCTCATCTCTAGTCAGATAACCCGACAAGAAAAGAAACATCGCCACAGCAAAATTAACAAACGGTCTACTATACACTTGCCACTCATCGGGAGGGCAATCATGAATTAACGCCACAGCAATAATAGCAAAAGCCCTGATAATTTGGATCATATTGCTCTTTTGCTCCGAAATTGCCGGTTGGCGCTGTGTCACTATGGTCGTCGACATCTATATAATCATTTAACTCACCTGCTACTGACGGCAGATGTTGCTGCAAAATTAGTCTATTTTCCTTATTTCACACCACTAAGCCAATCAAAAAGATGCTCACTAGGCTTACAAAGCAAATCTAGTCTACAGGGTGCAGAAGAAAGTGACCAGAAAGGGCACCGAGAAATCGACAAGGAAACCGTGAAAGAGAGAAAGGATGACAAATTGGTCTCCGCTTGCACGGGTAATGATGGGGAGCGTGGTATCCATCGTTGTGGCACCACCAGCCGAAATGGGAGAAAGCGGTCCAAAGAAGCGCACCATTAGCGGCGCGCCCAACAGCGTTATAATCTCTCGTATGATATTGGCTAGCAGGGCAACGGTGCCCAATTCGGGGCCGCGGTATTCAGTAATGAGGATACTTGACAAGGAGTAATAACCGAAACCCGAGCCCACTGCCAAGCAATCGGTAAGGCTGCGTCCAGACAGCCCGAGTGAAGCAACGGAGGTCGCTGCCAAGGTACCCACAATTGTCATGAGCGGCAGAAGCATAAGACGGGGATCCAACTGCCGGAAACTCTTTAGCAAGGCGGTATTATTACCCACTGTCACACCCACGCAAAACAGCAAGGCACACAGCGTCAAGAAACTCACGTTACCATAGGCATTCAGGTCGGGCAGCCAGTTCATAATACCAACAACAATGCCCAAGATGAAAAAACCGATGATGATGAGGCTGCCTTTCATGACTGGCCTCCTTTCCTGCTATTGACCCATCGCCATAGTGCCCATGAGAATAAAATCGTTCCAGCCAATCCCATCAAGGACAGCCACAGGGCCTCTAGCCCCAAATGGCTGATGCCACTCAATACCTGCGGATTCTGGCCCACCTCTACGCCTAAGAAAAACAACAATGCCCATATCAACACGGTCACCGCCTTATTGACAAAGGCCAGCCGCCGGCCCCTTAACAGGAACCCGACAGCTATTCCGCATAGCATTATCGCAACAATCTTCAGCATAGATGGCTACAAAGATAAAGAAAAATCACTACCTTTGCGGCGAATGTTTTCAAAAAATACTATGATGATCAAGAAACTGATTTTTGTTGTGGCCATGACCACTATGTTATGTGCTTGTTCTAAGGCAAATCGCGTGGAAGAGAATTCACTAGACACAGCATCGGTTGTGTCACGGGTGAACGACATCTATAACGATGTGTTCAAGCGATACATTGAATTTAATCAAAAGCCGTCAGATATGCCATTGGTGAACAATGACAGCCTGTACTGCTCGGCCGACTGGAACCGCCAGATAGCTCGTGTCGATAGCGTTAACCAGCAAAATGGCGTCATAGACATTCTGGACGTCGATTACTGGATCATGGGGCAGGACTGGGATAAACTCTCGGTGAGCGATGTTCATGTGGTATCGATGACCGATTCTACTGCCACTGTTGAGTTAAACCTCCACAACCTTGGCAACGTGACACCCGTGCGGCTGGACATGATTTTTGAGAATGACGCCTGGAGAATTGACAACTTCATTGATGTCAAGAACAACTATGACTGGAAAGCCCGTATGCAAGAATATCTAACACAAGAGAAGGGCAAATAATTAAACATTTAACAACATGAAAAGACTATTCTTGTCAATAGTGGCCATGATGATGTGCTGTTCGGCAGCAATGGCAGTACCCGCCAAACCGACACCTTTCACTCATGTCCAAAGCGATGGAACTACGGTAACGCTGATGATGCAAGGCGGCAAATTCAACCATGCGTTGATGACCCTTGACGGCCTGACGGTAGCCATGGACGAGAAAGGCGACTACTGCTATACAGCCAGTGGCAACTTAAGCGATGTGCTTGCCCATGATCAAGGGCATCGCAGCATCCAGGAGACTGCTTTTATCACTGCCTACCGTAATCAAATGTCGATTGATGCTTCACGGCGTCCTATTCCCCGTCGCGAGGAGAGCAACAGCAATCCTCAGGTGCCTACACTTGGGTCGCCCCGCATCCCCATCATCCTGGTGAATTACACCGACGTGAAATTCATTGACACTAATCCAATCGAGACATTCGAGAACCAGTTCAATGAAAAGGAATACAGTTGCCTTCACTACTTCGAAAACCAATCGCGAGGCAAGTTCTCGCCCAAATTTGAGATTTTGGGCCCCGTTGAGTTGAGCTATACCCGCGCATTTTATGGAGGGAACGACAACCATGGCTATGACATGCATTTGGGAGACATGATCATCGAGGCTTGTGAGGGCATTGACGACAATGTCGATTTTGCTGACTATGACAACGACAGAGACGGCTTGGTTGACGTGGTGGTAGTGCTGTTTGCCGGCGTGGGCGAGGCACAGGCATGGCGCACCGTGCCCGAGTCGGTGTGGCCTTGCCAGTGGGACATGCAGGAGTGTTATGAGTGGGGCTATAGTCCCACCGGACCATTTCAACTCGATGGTATGACGATTGATAAGTTTGCCGTTTTCAATGAGTTGGAAGGCAGTACCAACAGCAGCACGAATATAGATGGCGTGGGTACCTTCTGCCATGAATTCAGCCATTGCCTAGGCCTGCCCGACTTTTACCACACCGCCAACGGCTTTGTCTATGGCATGAGTTCATGGGACATCATGGATCATGGCTGCTATAACAATAATAGCCATACTCCCGCCGGCTACTCCTCCTATGAACGCCACTATATGGGTTGGCTGGACCTCATCGATCCCGTCGAGAACACCAATTATACCTTGGCTCCGCTTAACTCACCTGAAGGGACTGCTGTCAAGGTAGTGAACGACGCCAACTCCGACGAGTACTACCTGCTGGAATACCGCAAGCTGACTGGTTGGGACGCATATCTGGCCGCTGAAGGCATCCTGATCCTGCACGTGGATTATGACCGAAACGCGTGGGACAATAACACACCCAACAATATAGGCAGCCATCCCCGCATGTCGATTATCCCTGCCGACAACGTGTTGACTGGATTCAGCAACTCGACCGACACATGGCCCTTGGCTGCTAAGGATTCGCTCACTAACTACTCTATCCCCGCGGCGACAGTCTACCAGGGTGGTTACATGAACAAGCCCATTACCCGCATGAGAATTGACTCGGTTCAAAACACCGCCAGTTTCTGGTACATGAAAGCCGCCTCTACTGTAATTGGCGACGTTGACGGCGATGGTGAGGTGAACATCAGCGATATCAGTGCCATTATCGATATCTTATTGAGAGGAGGATCTGACAGTGACATGAGTCAAGCTGATGTGAATGGCGATGGAGAGGTCAATATCGCAGACATCAATAGCGTCATCGACATCATCCTGAAGAGCTAAAAACGGTTAGCTTTGAATCCTTAGTTGGCATCCGCAAACTACTATTTAAACAACTGATATTTTCTGATAGAATCCGCCCTCATGACTTTTTCACACGAATTATCGTTAATTGATCATTAAATTAATGGATAATTCATGGTAATTCATGTGAAAAATGCGGGTGCGGATGCCATCAGTAGCATTCAGATTTATCAGTTGTTGTTTATGAGGACAATAAAAACCGCCGTGAAAGGCGGTGAAGATGAGCAGGGAGATATGACATGGCCATATCTCCCTAGTTTAGTAATTGAATGGCTTTTCCTTGACGACAACACCCTCGCCATAGGCCATGATTGCACCCCCGTAGCTAGTAAACATCTTCAGGTTGACAATTGCGTTACAACCATCTTTCTCGGCCTTTTTCGTTGAATCCTTGAAGAGTTTTTCCATGCCGAAACCCGAAGAAGCGGCAATGACGCCTTTACTATCCACGATATCGTATCCCATGACCTCAGGGAATGTCGTGATAAACTTTCTCTCTATCATAACCCTCAATTTTTAACCTTTAACCTGATAAAATATACAGCAACTCATCCAGCAAGAATTATGCCAGATGAGATAACGTCCCGATGTACAACTTAGTCGGCCAACCGAATGAGCGCCATCACTTCCTGCCACAGCACGGTCAGCGTCACAACTCCCATCAACACGTTATACAGCAGGTCGCGCACGGTGACAGTGCCCCAGTCCTGGCCACGCCACATCATCAGCCAGAACAGCGCACACGCCACCAGGGCGATGGCATAAACTACCATAGTGGCCCATGAGCCATGGGAGCGCTTCTCGGGCAGCTTGTTGAGCACACGCTTGGTGAACCAGGGATTCTCCCCGGGATCATGCGCACCTTGCTTGAGCACCTGCACCAGTTTCTTATCTTCAATGTCGTTCATAATCGTTTTCTTATTTTTACCGTGCTATCGCACGGGAAATTTATACTAATTATTTTATTGATTTCCCGCCCGCATGGCGGTTCTAACTTCGTTGAAATCACGTGTCTATCAGCGCTCTCATTTTTGCTTTACTGCGATGAATCAAGGATTTCACTGAGCCCTCGGGCATCTGCATGATTTTGGCCACCTGCTTCAAGGGCTGATCCTCGATGTAGAACAGAGTGACCGCGACACGCTCGCTATCATTCAAGCGATTGAGTGCCTCTTGTACCGTCATCGACGCCTCGATGGCATCATTGGCAGCAGTGCTCACCTCGCCCATGGCTGCGATATCGTCAACGTGGTCCTCGCTATGTTTGCGGATATGACTGTAGAACTCGTTATAGGCAATACGGTAAAGCCATGTGCTAAATGACGACAGCCCCTTAAAGCCGCGTATGCTCACGTAGGCCTTGATGAATGTTTCCTGAGCCAGGTCGTCGGTCAGCATCTCATCGCCCATGGTCAAGTTCAATAAGAACCGACGCACACGCGGCTGATAGGCCTCAACCAACCGGCCGAATGCGTCCCGGTTGTCGGCCAGGGCGCATAGCGACAGGAGTTTGATTTCATCAAGTCGGGATAACATGGTCTACTCCTCAAAAACTATTATTAATCATTGGCTGAAAAATCACTGTTGTAGTCGTTCATGGGCGGAGGCACGGGGATGCCTTCACGCATGGGCTCCTGCTGGGGTCGCATCTGCTCGGCGCGTCTCCACGCCTCTTGCAGCGCTTTCTGCTCCTTGTAGAGAATAAAGCCCTTGCACAGTCCTACGAATATCAGCGCTAAACCTACTGGAGTAAAGGGATTTGAGCTACCGATAGCGAGGCCACAGAACAGTCCCAATGCACCCCACCCTAACCATGCGATGGCTGGTCTCATTGCACGCCAGTTCACCATATCGGTCATGATGATGGGCTGCTGGGGAGTTCTGCCATCAAGTGGCGTACCCACGGGCATTCCACCTGGCTGTTGGGGTGTGGCTGCATTGATCACAGGAGGAGCAGTCACCACAGGCTGTTGCACATAGATGGCACTGCGCTTGACATCGGTCAACGAGAGCTCGTTGAGCGGATAGTTGTTCTCGATGGCCTTCTCGATGACACGGTACTTATTGCGACGGTTCATGAAGCGGAACAACAGCACCAGGGCCACCAGTCCCAGCAAGCAGAAAGAGCCGCTGATGAACATTTGCTTGACCACACTGGCCCACTGATTGCTGATCTCCTTAATGTCCTCGGGGGTCATTTCTGATTCATTTCCAATACTAATCACGCCTCCACTGGTCGAAGCGATGGTGTCGTCGAGGGTCTGGTCAATTTTCTCCCTCACGCGCTCAACGCCTTTTCTGCTGGCGTCGATCACTGAATCGGTCTTTGTGATGGGCGCTCCGGTTGCCGTCGGAGCAGCAAGTGCTATCATGAGCAGCATCACAAATGTCATAATCGTCTTTTTCATTGTCTTTATGTTTTAATTGTTTGTATTGTTCTTGTTGAGTTTGGCCGAACTTGGTAACCGCGTTCATGCATTAGACGCGACAAGTCATCCAAAAAGTTGCACAAAGATGTAAAAAAAATTAGAACTATCCATAACTTTTTGACATTCAATCTCAAAAAATCATCCAAATAACCACAATAATCTTGGTCATGAATGTGAAAAGCAAATGTAGCTGCTTATTTCTATTACTGAGAGTTCGTTTATCACTCTTGATATGGGCATGCTGCTCATGGCGAGCTCTTTTTTTTGCTTTTCAGCCTTTATCTAGTATTTACGCAGGCTTATTTGGCACACAATTTGCTGTGATGGGTGATGCGTGTTAGTAATTGAAAAATTGGTTGCATCTTAACAAAATCGATTAAAATTTGCTTTTGTGTACGACTTGCACTAATTTTGCAGTTTGAATTTAATTCATTAATCCTAAAATTGAGAATGAAGATTATCAGCAAGGTCAATGAGTTGCGCGAGGCCGTTCAGGCTTTTCGTCAGGCAGGTAAGTCAGTAGGACTGGTGCCCACGATGGGAGCACTGCATGAGGGTCACAAATCGCTCGTGGAGCGTGCCCGCAAAGAGAATGACGCTCTCGTTGTAAGTTGTTTCCTCAACCCCACACAGTTCAATAACAAGGAGGATTTGCGCACCTACCCTCGCACTGCCGAGCGCGATGCAGCCATGCTAGAGGAGTGCGGTGTTGATATAGCGTTCATGCCCACTGTCGAGGAGATTTATCCCGAGCCCGATACCCGCGTGTTTGATCTCGGCCCGGTACAGCAGGTTATGGAAGGTGCCATGCGCCCCGGTCACTTCAACGGCGTGTGCCAGATCGTGAGCAAGCTGTTCTCATGGGTGATGCCCAACCGTGCTTACTTTGGAGAGAAAGACTTCCAGCAGATTGCCGTCATCCGCGCGATGATCAAGCAACTGGATTTTAACATCGATATCGTTCAGTGCCCGTGCATCCGCGAGGATGATGGTCTGGCCAAGAGCAGCCGCAATGTGCGCCTCACCCCCGAGGTGCGTAAAGTAGCCCCGCAGATCTATGCCACGCTCAAGCGCAGCCTGGAGTTCGCTAAGGACCATACCGTGGAGCAGACTCACGACTGGGTGGTTGCTACTATCAATGCCTGGCCCGAGATGGAAACCGAGTATTTCTCGATTTGTGACGGCATCACTCTGCAGCCCGTCACCAGCTGGAATGACAGCAATTATATTGTAGGTTGCATCACCGTTTACTGCGGCGACGTGCGCGAGATTGACAATATCACCTATAAGAAGTGTTAGGTTTTTAGCTTTAGGTCTTAGCAACCGCCAACAGAGAGAATACTATTCACAATTAACTGTTAACTCTTAACTACGAAGATATGTACATCCAAGTCATGAAATCAAAGATTCACCGCGTTACGGTGACCGATGCCAACCTGAACTACATTGGTAGCATCACCATCGACCAGGACCTCATGGATGCTGCTGGCATCATCGAGGGCGAGCGCGTGTATATCGTTGATGTGAATAACGGCGAAAGACTTGATACCTATACCATTGCCGGCGAGCGAGGCAGCGGCACGATTTGCCTGAATGGCGCCGCAGCGCGCAAGGTCGAGGTAGGTGACATCGTCATCATTATGGCTTATGCCATCGTTACTCCTGAGGAGGGCCGCGAGTTCAAACCTCAAGTCGTCTTCCCCGACACGGCAACCAACCGCCTCATCAAGAAGAAATAATATATTTTAGCATTCCCACTCCACCCCGGGATGTTTACAACGCTATCATAAAAACCTCAATCACAATATGTTTGAAAATTTATCAGAGAAACTTGAACGATCATTTAAAGTCCTGAAAGGACAAGGCCGCATTACCGAAATCAATGTAGCATCAACCCTAAAGGAAGTGCGTCGTGCGCTTGTAGATGCCGACGTCAGCTATCCTGTCGCCAAGAAGTTTGTCGATGACGTCAAGGCCAAAGCATTGGGCCAGAATGTCATTAACGCCGTGAACCCCAGCCAGTTGATGGTCAAAATCGTCCACGACGAGTTGGCCCAGCTCATGGGAGGCGAGGAAGCGACTTTCAGCATCGAGGGAAATCCTGCCATCATCCTGATGTCAGGTCTGCAAGGTTCCGGTAAGACCACATTCACGGGTAAACTCGCCAACCGTCTTAAAAACGGCAAGGAAAAACGTAAACCGCTGCTCGTAGCCTGTGACGTTTACCGCCCCGCCGCTATCGATCAGTTGAAGACTATCGCCGAGCAGATTGACGTGCCCGTTTATAGTGAGCCCGAGAGCAAAGATCCCGTGCAGATCGCACTGCACGCTATCGAGCAGGCCAAGCGTGACGGCCAGGACCTGGTGATTGTCGATACCGCCGGCCGCCTCGCCGTTGACGAGGCCATGATGGTCGAGATCAAGGCCATCAAGGATGCCATCCACCCCAACGAGACCCTGTTTGTCGTGGACTCGATGACTGGTCAAGATGCCGTGAATACCGCCAAGGCTTTCAATGAGCGACTGGATTTTGACGGCGTTGTCCTCACCAAGCTCGATGGTGACACCCGTGGTGGTGCCGCCCTGTCAATCCGTGCCGTGGTCGACAAACCCATCAAGTTTGTTGGTATCGGTGAGAAGATGACCGACCTTGACCCCTTCCGTCCCGCAGGTATGGCCGACCGTATCCTGGGCATGGGCGATATCGTGTCGTTTGTGGACCGCATGCAGCAGCAATATGACGAGGAAGAGGCCGAAAAGCTGGAGAAGAAAATCAAGCAGAACAAGTTTGACTTTGACGACTTCATCAAGCAAATCAAGCAAATCAAGAAGATGGGTAACCTCAAGAGCCTGGCATCTATGATTCCTGGAGTAGGCAAAGCCATCAAGGACATTGATATCCCCGACGACGCGTTCAAGGGCGTGGAAGCCATCATCGGCTCGATGACCCCTCAAGAGCGTTCTAATCCCGACATCATCGACGCTAGCCGCCGCAAGCGCATCGCCGCTGGTAGTGGAACCAGTGTTGAGGAGGTAAACCGACTGTTGAAGCAGTTCCTGTCGATGCGCAAGGTGATGCATCAGGTTTCGACCAACCCCATGCAGATGATGCGCAACGCCAAGGCACAAGCCAAGGCTGCCAAACGTAACAAGTAAACATGAAATTGCTCTCCATATTGATGCTGTCAATCGTGTCGTTGCTTCAGAGCAACAACACGGTCAATCTGGCGTTTGTAGGTGATGCCATGCAGCACGCGCCGCAGATCACGGCGGCGCGGCAGGCTGACGGAACCTATGACTACAGCCAGTGTTTCCAGCATCTTGTGGATGACATCAATTGGGCCGACCTCGCCGTTGTTAACCTGGAGTGTCCGCTAGGCGGCAAGCCCTACACGGGTTATCCCTGTTTTAGCGCTCCTGACAGCTATGCCAGGCAGTTGCGCGATGTGGGCTTTGACCTCTTTCTCACTGCTAACAACCACTGCCTGGACCGCCGTGACAAGGGCTTGGTGCGCACGTGCCAAACATTGGACTCGCTAGGAATTCCCCACATCGGCACCTATCGCGACCAGAAAGAACGCGACCGCACAATTCCCCTCATCGTCAATGTAAAAGGCATGAAAATCACCTTTCTTGACTATACTTATGGCACCAACGGTATTCCCATTCAGGGTGACGTGATTGTTGATTTCATTGACCAACAACGCATTGCTAATGACATTGCCACCGCACGTGAGCGTGGAGCTCACGCCATCTGCGTCAATCTGCACTGGGGCATCGAGTATCAGCTCAAGCCCGTTGCCGAGCAGCGCACGCTTGCCGAATTCCTGGTGGCTCAAGGCGTTGACCTCATCATCGGCGGGCATCCTCATGTCGTAGAGCCAATGGAGGTGAGATATAGCAAGGAATATGACAAAAACGTGCTGCTCGTCTATAGCATGGGCAACTTCATCAGCAACCAGAGCGACATCGACACTCGAGGCGGCGCCATGGTGAAAGTCTCGCTTAGGATGGAAAACGGGCACGCAGTTATTGTCGAACCGCGTTATAAACTATTCTTTGTACAAAAGCCGCGGTCCAACGGCGAGAACTACGTCCTTATACCCGAATCACGACCCGACCTGTTGCGTGCTGACTCAAAAGGTGAGTTCGACCGCTTTATGTCTCGAACCCACAACCTGGTCACCAGCAACAACAAGGGCGTCCCCTGTGAACAATAACCATAGGTTTAAGAAAAAGATTACTGGGAATTATGGCCCTCAACGGCGGGTTCACAATTCCCAGTATTTTATTTTTTCCAGTTTGAATTACCAAGCTCCACTCAGCAGGTAATCGATCAGGGCGGTGACATCGGCAATGTTAGTGATACCATCATCGTTGCAGTCGGTGTTGGCCAAAACTATACTGCTGTCATCACCGCTCAATAGGTAATCAATCAACGCCGTCACGTCAGCGATATTGACATCGCCATCGTTGTTCACATCACCACGGGAGTCGGTCGATCCGCCCTCGGTGTAAGTGTACTCGATACGGGTCACGGGCAGTTCTACATTGGTGCCACAGCCCAGCATGGCGGTTGCATCAGGGAAGTCCTCACCTTGGGCATAGTCCACAAAACTCGTCCAGTTGTCGGTATAAAGCATGGCCTTGCCACGACCCATGCCTGAAGTATAGAACGGTGCATAGGCACTGCCGATGGTGCAGTTATCATTGTCCTCAGCGTCAAAAACCATTGTCAACAACAGGCTCTTGCCGGGTGTAAAGGCTACTGGCGAGTCCATCAGCGAGAAGGGCATCTCGGCATCATCGCCAAAGCATTCCAGCATCTCGATATACACCTGATCCTCCAAAGCCAAGCCGTCAAAGTAGAAAAATTGCTTGATTCCCTTAATCACCGCAAAATCGGTTTCGTCAATCGCCTGAATATAAATCTTCACGTTGCGAGTGATTTCTTCCCATGCGCCAGCATTGTTGAACTTGAAGTTCAGACCCGTGATCTTCACATTGTCTTTTCCCTCTAAATCAGCCAGCACTTCAGGAGTATAAATCATCTGTACGCCGGTATGGGCCAGATAAAAGTTAGTGGGAGCCATATCAAAATAGGAACCGTCGTAAACTTCGGTAGCATTGTCAAAATCTCCTACCTCAATATAGCCAATGTTAACTTCCTGTGCGATCGCACTAAATCCAATCGCTACAACAGCAGCAAATAATAGAGTCAGTTTCTTCATCATAAACAAACTTTTTTAAGAAGAATAAATACTAATAAATCTGTTGCAAAAATACAAAAACAGCCAAATATAGACAAGTGAGCCCCCAAAAAGACGCCCACTTGATTATTTAAAGTAATTCCGACTGACAGAGATGCCAACAGGAAATAAAATCCCAATAATTGTCCTTCTTTTTCCCTATTTCTTCTTACACCAGGTGTTGGCAATAACGATACCGGCAAAGTAGCCGATTAACAGGACCGGCAGTACTCCCAGCAAAATGGCTACAGTGTCATCAATCAGAGCCGCAAACCAGACAAATGCCACAGTAAACAATATCATCACGGCAACAACCGCCCTCAATCGTTTCATGTTGAACTGCTTACGCTCTTCTTCTTTTGCTGTATTGTAGCCAGCAATAAACCCATCACCCTTGCCCGTCAAGATAACCACGGCCAGCAGGACCAGCATCAAGCTAATCACCGAAAGAATGATAATCTGAACCGTGTCCATACACTGGTTTTATTTAGGACAGGTACTGCTTCACATCGATGGCAGCACGACAGCCTCCGGCAGCGGCAACGATAGCCTGGCGGTAGTGTGGGTCGGCTACGTCACCGGCAGCAAACACGCCCTCGATGTTGGTGGCGGTGTTGTGCCCCGTGAGCTTGATGTAGCCTTGTTCGTCAAGGTCAATCTGTCCACCTAGGAACTCGGTGTTAGGACGATGGCCAATGGCCAGGAAGAAACCATCAATGGCGATGTCAAACAGTTCCTCCTTGTCTGTGCCCTTGAAACGCACCAGATGTGCTCCCTCTACCCCATTCTCGCCAAACAAGCCAACAGTGTTGGTGTTGAACAGGATTTCGATTTTCTCATTGTCCTTAACGCGCTGCTGCATGGCCTCGCTGGCGCGCAGGTAGTCCTTGCGCACGATGAGGTAAACCTTGTTGGCGAGGTGGCTCAGGTAATCGGCCTCCTCACAGGCGGTGTCACCGCCACCCACAACAGCCACGACCTTCTTGCGGTAAAAGAAGCCGTCACAGGTAGCACATGCCGAAACACCCTGTCCAGCATATTTCGTCTCGTCGGGCAAGCCCAGATACTTAGCCGTGGCGCCAGTGGCGACAATCACGGTGTCGGCCGTGAGTTGCTCGCCACCGTCAAGAGTCACCACAAACGGGCGCTGACTCATGTCGATGCCTGCCACGAGGCCCGATTTCATCTTCGCTCCCAAGTTCACTGCCTGCTGACGCATGTTCTCCATCAGCTGATAGCCATCAATGCCGTCGGGGAAACCCGGAAAATTCTCGATGGTGGTCGTTTGTGTGAGCTGGCCGCCCACCTGCAAGCCCTCGATGAGCAGGCAGTCGATGGCCGAGCGCACAAGATAAATCGCTGCGGTATATCCGGCAGGACCGGAACCGATAATTAAACATTGAGTGTGAGTCATATTCTATTTTCAATTATTTGTTGCTAAGTCAATTATTCTCTATTAACTTTTAACTATTTCATAACCTCGTCGAGGTAGTCATAGAAAGCGGGATCCTCACCGACAATAATCTTGGCAATCTTGCCCTCGGGATTCACAACAACCTTGGTGGGGAAACCTTGCACGCCATAGAGTACCAACGGGTTGTCACCCTTTTTCGAGTCACAATACACGTGCAACCAGGGTAATTCGTGCTTGGCAACAGCGTTTTTCCACTTCTCGACCGTGTCGTTGCAGTCCACGCCCAGGATTTCCATCTTGTCGTTATACTTGGCGTAGTATTCCTTCATCATAGGGAAGCCCTTGATGCACCAACCGCACCACGAGCCCCAGAAGTCTATGATCACCCACTTGCCACGCAGCGAACTCAGGGCCAGCGGCTTGTCGTTAATGTCGTTGAGCGTGAAGTCGGGTGCCAAATTGCCCTCAAGTCCCTCTTGGATTTCCTGATTGGCTTTTTCCATCTCGATAGCTGAAAGGATGCCCTTATACATGTTGGCTGCGACGCTGTTACGGGCACGCTCGGTCAGCAACGCTGCACCCTCCTTGATGTGCTCGTCGTCAGTGCCTAAATCAGAGAGCAGCATAGCCGATGCGTCAGCATCGGGATGAGCCTTGACATAGCCCAGAACAGCATCGGCCAGGGCCTGTTCCAGAGCGGGATACTTTTCCTCATACTCCTTATTGATCTCCTCCTCGGGGATTCCTAAACTAAACTTGTTCTGGCACTCCTTCACAAAAGCACGAGCCGCCTCTTGAGGAGCCTTGACCAGACTATAGGCTTCGTAATAGTCGCGATAGAACTGTGAGCCACTATAGGTGTAATCGTCGCCTCCGCCCTCGATAACCGCATATTCACCGGGCAAAGCAGGAATGGAAAATGAATTTTCAACACTCAATTGACCATTTTCAATGGCAAATACATAAAGAGTCGCCACGTTGTCCAAGTCAAACGTCATGTCAACCTTGTCGCCTGCAATGGCACGAGTTTCCTGAACCAGCATCTCACCACTGGCATCGACAAGAAAGACCTTAATCGAGTCGCCCAGACCCTTATAAGAGCTATTTACTGTGAATTTACCCCCCTGGGCCATTGCGCCCATCGTCATCATGCCCGCGAGCATGACCATCAACAATTTTTTCATCATCTTGTTATGAATAATGGTTTTATCTAGCTGCAAATATAGCAGTGTTTTCCCAATGGAGCAAATAATCTACTTATGAATGTTGCCTAGCGTTGGCAAAAGTGGTATCTTTGTAGCAAACTTTACTCACTAGATGATAGCTATGAAGGAAATTTATTTTGCAGGAGGTTGTTTTTGGGGTACAGAACATTACTTCAAGATGATTAAGGGTGTGAAGGAAACCGAGGTAGGCTATGCCAACGGGCACACCGAGAATCCCACCTATCAAGACGTTTGCACCGACAAAACGGGCTTTGCCGAGACCGTACGCATCGCTTTTAACCCTGATGAGGTGTCGTTGAAGTTCCTGACCGAGATGTATTTCAAGGCCATCGACCCTGTGAGCGTCAACCAGCAGGGGCACGACAAGGGAACGCAATACCGCACGGGCATCTACTACACCGACGAGGCCGACGTGCCGACATTGCAGGAGGTGTATAACCGCGTTCAGGCCGAGGTGAAAGTGCGTCTTGCCGTCGAGTTGCTGCCGCTTAAGAATTTCTACACTGCCGAGGAATATCACCAGGACTACCTCGACAAGAACCCTGACGGCTACTGCCACCTGCCGCTGGAACTGTTTGAAATGGCCAAGAAAGCCAATCGATAATCACATGACCCTGCAAGGCGCCAAACAACTCATCAAGCAATGGACTGACAGTGACCACCGGTGGATCACCGTGCCCGTCACCATTGCCGCGCTGTTTGTGCTATTTGTCCTTTTCAAGAGCTGCCAAGGCATTGCTTATAGCTTTACCAACGAGTGCCGCATCTACCGCTTGGGCTACCCCATCGACCAAGCCCGTACCCTCGCCGCTGTGTTGAGCGACGAGCAGGCCGACTCGTTCGTTGTGCGCGGCGAATACGACTCCATCGCCTACCCCTTGTTGAGTGAGCGTTATTTTATCGCTAAGAACTTCGATCGCTACCTTGCTTATCACAAGATAGACACAACATTGACCGCTCTCAACGATATCGTCGCTGTTGTCAACGTGGGGCACGACCTTGATCGTGAAGCCAGCGCGGTACCCTGCGACATCAGCAAGGGTCAATTGATGCTGGTCAATGGACGCCATTACCTTGACGAAAACTACAAACCAGACAGTCTGGTGGCATTCCAGAGGACTTACTGCTACGAGGAGCAAAGAGCGCTCGGCGCCGTGGTTCAGGCATTCTTGACCATGCAACAGGAATGCAAGAAACAGACCGATGCCCATCTGATGGTCAATTCGGCTTATCGCTCCTATAAGCAACAAATAGGAACTTACAAGCGCAACGAAAAGGGATATGCCGCTCGGCCTGGTGGTAGCGAGCACCAGACAGGCCTAGCTATCGACGTAACGTCGCTGCAACACCCCATGAGATGGTCCTTTGACACATCCAAAGAGGGCGTGTGGATGCGGGAGCATTGCCATGAATACGGCTTCATTCTGCGTTACCCCAAAAAACACGCACAAGTCATGGGTTACAACTACGAGCCGTGGCACTTGCGCTACGTGGGCAAGGAGACAGCTAAACGCGTTCACGACGAGGACATCACCTTCGACGAGTACTACGCCTACTACATCGAAAACCCTCACGCTAAGGCGCTAAGATAATTTAAGAAAAAAACCGGATTTGTTGGCGGTGATTGAGAAGTTGCCTCGCAGGCCATGACGGCTACCCATGGCGACGGTGACCATGCCCATCGTCATACGCAGGTTGACCTCCACACAGGGATTCAAAGCGATATTGCCGTTCTCATCACGATACATCATCATGTCAATGCCCAACGGTCCGTTGTAATGCGGCGCGATAAGTTCATCTATGGCCATGAGTACTTGACCAATTACCGGGTCAAGATCGGGATACATGCCAAGTAGCTGCTCGTGCAGCTCCTCCATCGGGGCTACCCTACCCGATCCAAACTGGCTATGGAAGTCGCTGTCAAAGACCGAATAACCCATAAACATGGTGTGGCCGTCACGGCACATGCACTCGATGGCAAAATCCTGAATCCTATCCAACCCTACCTCACACAGCAGCGAGCCTTGTCTTTTCAGCGCTCCATCAATCCAGCGGGGCATGTGATTATCGCCCTCAGGGTCAATCACGCGGTAGATGCCCTTACCGCTGCCCGACCACGGCATCTTGAGGTAACAACCAGGATGTTGCTTGATAAACGCGCGTACATCCTCAATGGTCTTTAATTCAACGGGACCGGGCGAAAAAGCGTTCTCCAAGGCCTGATGCACAGTGATGCTTGTGCGACGATGAGACAAGCGCCTGATGCAGTCCAATTCATCATCAGTCGGGAGATATTCGGGCAAGACTCCCGCTTGCAGCAAACGATAGCGCAAAGCGGCATCCCATCCCCATGGATGAATGCGGCATGGACCCAAGTCGGCTATTTTGCTGAAGTGAACGGGTGTAATATCTAAATGATGGTCATAGAGCCAGCGTCGATCCTCTTCAACCGGACAATCGTCAGGAATGGCGATATAGGAACCAGCGGTCGCTACCCAGACGGGCAGCAACCGCATGTCATGACGGAACTGGCGGGCAAACGGCGGAGCGGTGTAATTGTGCGCCCCATGCGCCAGCGCCAAGTCATGCTCAGGATTGAAAATATAGACTCCTTTCATGATAAATCATCAACTTTGATAGTGATGACATTTCACTCTAAGCAGTTTTATTTTACGTTAATGTTAACGCTGGATTTCATGCCGGTAGCAGGATCCTTGACGGTGAGGGTCATCACGCCAGGAGTCTTTCCAGCTTGGCAAACGACCACCAACTGACCGTGGAAGAGGCTCATTTGCGGCTGGGTGAAGGGCTCCAGCGAGGTGGCATCGCCGTTGCAGGCAGCCTTGTAAGTACCAGCACCTGTCACACTGAATTGCAGACGATTAGCAGCGTTGGGGCACAGGGTTCCGTTCTTATCCACGAGGCTCACGGTGATGTAAGCCAGCTCGTTGCCGTCGGCTGCGATAGTCTTGCGCTCGGGCTCGAGTAGCAGGCGTTTGGGCTTACCGGCAGTGCGGACAATCTTCTGCCCTGCCTTGTTGCCGTTTTCATCATAGACCACCACTTTTAACTCACCGGGCTGATAGACAACATCGCGCCAACGCAGGCGGTAACGGTCCAGACGAGTGGTATCATTCTTGGTGATGCGGCCCTGACTTTTGCCATTGACAAACAGCTCAGCACTGGGATAGTCGGTGTAGCAATAGACGGGGGTTACTTTTCCCTTGCGGTCGGGCCACGTCCAATGCGGTAGCAGGTGGATGGTGTGCTCCTGCTTGTTCCAATGACTGCGGTAGAGATAATAGCGGTCCTTAGGCAGTCCAGCCAGGTCGCAGATGCCGAAATAGCTGCTGCGCGAGGGCCAATATTCGTCGTATGGCGTGGGTTCGCCCAGGTAGTCGTAGCCAGTCCAGACAAATTCGCCCACTGTCCAGTCGAAGTCGTCCTGCATCTTCCAGTCATCGTCGGGCAGGTTGCTCCACCAGCAGTATTCCACATCATAACCCGAACACTGACCGTCGGGCCATGCCTTGTTGGTCGCTACGGTATCAGGGAAACAGTAATGGCCGCGCGTGCTCACGGTCGAGGCCGTCTCACTGCCTAGGATAAAGCCTTGCGGCAGGCGCTCTATCATCTCCTGGTACTTGTGAAGGCGATAGTTATAGCCCGGCACATCGGCCACCTGTGCAAAACCGCACCAAATGGCGCCATCGGCCTGATCCATGCCACAGGTCACCATGCGCGAAGGGTCATACTTGTGGCACAGGGCAATCAGGTCTTTATAGCGCTTCACGCCCTCGGGCTTCCACTGTTCGGGAATCTCGTTACCCACGCTCCACATGATGATGCTGGGGTGGTTGCGGTGGTTGAGCACCAGGTTGCGGATGTCCTGTTGCCACCACTCATCCCAGTAGCGGCCATAGCCGTTGCGCACCTTGGGCTCTTTCCATCCGTCAAAGCTCTCGGCCATGACCATCATACCCAGGCTGTCACAGACCTCCATCTGCATCGTCGAGGGCATGTTGTGGCTGGTGCGGATGGCATCGGCACCCATGGCCTTCATCATCTCAATCTGACGGATAAGCGCTGTCTTGTTGATAGCAGCACCCAACGGGCCCAAATCATGGTGCAGGCAGACGCCCTTAATTTTGCGGCGCTCGCCGTTAAGCTGGAAGCCTCCCTCCTTGCTGAACTCGACCGTGCGGATACCCACCTTTTGGGCCTGACGGTCCACCTCAATGCCCTTGTGCCTTAGCGTAGCGGTCATTGTGTAGAGATAAGGGTTCTCGGGCGACCACAGCGAGGGCACATAGACTTCTAAACGGGAAGCGAAATGCCCCATGCCGTCAGGGCGCGTCTTGGTGTTGGCCACCACGTCGCCATGGGCATCGGTGAGTGTGAACTCCAATTCTAAAGCATTGTCGATGACAGTAGCAGCATCCAACTGATGCTCTACCTGCAGAGATGCCTTGGCGCCCTCGATAGTAAGCGTGCGCACATACATGCCCCACGTGTCAAGAGCGGCATCTTTCTCGCGCGACATCACCAACTTGACTGGACGGTAGATGCCGCCACCGGGATACCAGCGGTTGCTTTCCTCCAGATTTTCAAGATGCACCTCCAAATCATTGGGGACATTTCCAACGTGCATGAAAGGGGTGACATCGACGATAAAGGCATTGTAACCATAGGCCCAATGACCAGCCTCGTGACCGTTGACATAGACGTGTGGATCGGCCATAGCACCGTCAAACACGAGCTGGGCACGGTGATACTCCTCGGGCACGGTAAACGTGGTCTTATAGTAGCCCTTGCCTATCCAGGGCAACGCTCCTGAGCGACCCGACTTCTCGGTAGCCACATCCTCGCCGTTCTCCTTGATGGCCACAACCTGCAAGTCCCATTTCTTGTCAAAGGGGCCGTCGATGGCCCAATCGTGGGGAACAGTCACGGTTTTCCACTGAACTTGATCGCGTGAGAATCGCCAATTTTCAGCCAAATTCACTTCCCTATGGCTCTGGGCCATTGTCGTCAAGACAAAAAGTGCCGATATCAAGGTTAAAATCTTTCTCATTATTGTTTCAGTTGCTTATTAATTTCATCGATATAACCCAGCAGCTCATCCCGTCCACGGGCATCCTCGGCCGAGGTCATGAAGACAGGAGGCAGCTCTTCCCAAGTCTTGAGAAGTTCTTTCTTGTATTCCTCGACAGCCGCAGGTCCAGCGACCTTGCCTAGCTTGTCCATCTTGGTAAAAACGATCGCGAAAGGCACACCATTCTCACCAAGCCACTGAATGAACTCCAAATCTATCTTTTGGGGCTTGATGCGGCTGTCGACAAGGACAAACAGATTGGTCATCTGCTCGCGTCCCAACACATAACCCTGAATCATGCGCCACAACTTCTCGCGGTCCTCCTTGCTGCGCTTTGCGTAGCCATAGCCGGGCAAGTCGACAATGTACCACTCGTCATTAATCAGGAAATGGTTGATGAGCATGGTTTTGCCAGGGGTGGCACTGGTCTTGGCAAGCGCTTTGCGGCCAGTGAGCATATTGATGAGCGATGACTTGCCAACGTTACTGCGCCCAATAAAGGCATATTCGGGCTGCTTGGAGTCAGGACACTTGCGGTAGTCGCTATTACTGATTTTGAATTCGGCAGATTTGATTTTCATAATTCTTTCTTCATTATATATGAGACACTATATTTCTATAGTGATTATAAAACTTCCACATAAAAGGAAACGGGACGAAAGCCATCGTTGCACGAGAGCATGGCCGAATGGGGATTCTGCATCCATCCGTCATAGAAATTGCCCTCACCGCGAGCCAGTGCCTCGACAAAGGGACGCATCGTTTCCCAAGCACTCTCGCAAAAGCCTTCAGGGCACTGCGCTCCGACAGAGATGAACGATTGCCCCACCTTAATGTCACACGTGTGCTCAATAGGATTCTCATATCGAGCCATGAGATCTTCATAAACCGTCTGCCTCATGGCAGTAATGCGCACACGCCTTAACTGATTATTTTCTTCTTGATGATCGATCATGTGCGCAAAATTACAAAAAAAAATCATTGGGTCGAAATTCCATAACAGGAATCTCGACCCATGATTATGTTGATGTTTAACGGTTAACTAACCGCTACATCATTGTCAAGCTTAAATCATATTACTTGATATAGATCTTGCGGGCGGTACCATTGCTCATCTTCACGATGTTGATACCCTTCTGCAAGCCACTGAGCTGACGACCAGTGATGTCATAGTAACCAACGGGAGTTGCGTCACCATCAACAAACTTCTCAACGATAGCGTTGTGCTCACCCTGATAGAACTTGTAATCAGCATGGTCACCGGGGATGCTGAAGCGGATGGTAGCTGAACGACCATCAATGCCCTCGGGCAGAGGAGCAGCGGTCACGTAAGCGCGAACGATGCCAGTGAACTCGCCCGTGTCATCAATCTCATCCTCAATCTCAACTTCCAGCCAATCGGGGAGTTCGTCTGAACCGTTCCAAGTAGCCTCCCAGTCCTCGCTTGAGTTATATGAGAAGAACTCGATAGCGTCAACGACGATGGTAGTGTCCTCATACTCATAGACCTTCTCGAAGTCACCACCCTCAACGGGGAAGGTGTACTCACCATCCTCAAGACCGTAGTTATAGGTGATGAAGGGGTTCTCGGTACCGATGAACAGAGTCAAACCAGTCATCATAGTGGCTCTCTTCTCGGGCCAATCCTCATCGTCACGAGCCATGAAGCGGTTGTTCAAACCTCTCCACTGATACTCACCAGTGAAGTACCTCTCGGGGTTACCCTCGTCATCAAAGATGGTATCACCATTCTCATCGAGAGAAATCTCAAAGATACCTTCCTTCAGGTAAGCGAGCTCACCGTAACCCTCATCGGTCTGGTCATCGATGCAGCAGAAAGCTGAGAAGTCAACCAGGTTCTCCATACCCTCATCATTGTAGCCGTCAACGCAAACAAGGATGGGATAATCAATCGTGGGGCTGTACTCGTAAACCAGGTCAGGATCATCCTCGTCATAGCCATAGAGGGTGAACTCAATCAAACCATTCTTATCCTCACCAGTGGTGGGAGTTACAGTAGCCTCACCAGTGCAAATCAAAGTGCCGGGAACTGCGGGCAGGATAGCTGAGGTAGTGTTATCATACTGATAAGCGGGAATCTCATCCAATTTGTAGATCTTACAGGTCATCTTGACAGGAGCGGTAACAACCATGTCGGTATAAGCCTGCAGATAAACTTTCTTCAGCAGGTAGGGGTGCTCGGGTTTCTCATAAGCCATAGCCATACCGTCAACCTTAGAGGCGTTCTTACCGAACCACCAGCCATACTGGTTTTCGCCCCAAGCATCGGCGCCATAATACCTTGAGAACAGACCATCAACGTTGCCATTGCGGCCACCATTTACCATGGTCTTACTTGTGTACATGAAATCAACATCTTCCTCATACTGCTCAGAGTAAACGATACTCAGAATCTGGCAAGGAACAGCGGTGCCGTCATCATTGAAGCTCCTCATCTGATAGCTATACCAAGTGGCGTTCCCGTCATTCAGGTCGCCATCAACAGCATAGAACACAGGTGCATCATCAACCGAGATATAGTCAGCATAAGAAACTGACATCACGTTATCAACGGCATAATAATCACCCCTGATCCAGATGTCCCAAGCGCAGCTGGTATTCTCATCGGCACCACCGATAGTACCTTCCCAAGTAAAGTCAGCAAAAGGCTTGTTCATCAAGAAGGCGATGTTACCATAAGAATAGAAACCCTTACCACCATCGGCTACGATGAGCGGTGAGCAGAACATACCGGCAGGACGGCGATAGAAGGGAGCCAAGAAACCGGCTTTTTTAGGAGCCTTTGCGCCATCGAGATTAGTCACGGCATCACCCATCTTCATTTCCTTCATCGAGGTAACCTTTGAGAAGTCCAACTGATGAGCAGGAGCATGTTGTTTAAGCAAAGTCATTCTTGCTTTTGCATCGGCTACCTTGCTGGTAGTCTTCAATTGTGCGCCAGCAGTCGACACAATAAGAGCTGCGGCAGCTAAAAGTAAAAACTTTTTCATAAACCTATTTAATTGTTATGTTAATAAAAAAATAATAATATTCTTTTGTTTTTTCTCTGCCCCGCGGCATTGGCCCGTCATAACGAGCCAATGCCCGAGCAGAAAATGATTCTTATTATTGCAAGTTCCAAACCAAGTAGCTTGCGGCATCGCCATTCTCGGCCATTGTGATTGCCGTGGGTGCCAACATTGAGGGAGCACTCAAGTTAAAGGTGGCTTGGCTCAAGGTATTGATGAACTCAACAACCTTGGGAGAACCCTGAAGCAGACGGTTAGCATAGTCATTCTGACCCGTGAAATTAAACTTCACTTGACCAAGACTTACTGCAGTAGGAGTGAAATAAAAGTGAGCCTCGGGAGAAACTGAAGCCGAACGCCTAACTTTCATGTTAAACACAAATGTTGACAATTCATCATTGTAAGAAATCACAGCTTCTTTGAGTTTTGAACCGCTCTTCTCACCTGGTACACGGGGAAGTTCCACGTTAATGGCCTTAACCAATTCCAGATAATTGCCTGCCATGTCGGTGCTCTTGGTCACATCAAAGTCGGCTTTCCACTTGAGCGCATTAGCGGAATTGAACAAGTAGTTCTCCAAAGCGTCGGCAACGATACGTGTCTGCTGATCCTCAACGCAGAGGAGGGTGCCATCACTCTGGCGTGCAAACCATTGAATGGTATAACCATCAAGAGTAATGGGATTCATGAATGCCATACCGTCATGGGTAATGATGGTGTTGTAATACTCCGAGCTGGTGATTTTATCATCACCCTCACGATACAGTCTCACGTAGCATGAAGAGAAGCTCTCGGCGAACCAACGAGTACCATCAGGCAAAACGATGAATACATAGGGAATCGTTCCGCTAAATAGGTTCTTATTCATCACAGCCACTTCGTTCAGATAAGCCTCGTCATTGGTCGAGGGGGACAAACGAGTCAAGAACATGGGCAGATTGTATTTCTTACCAGTCAAGTAGATGGTATCGCCCGAGTACTTCATGATATTGAACTCATAATCACCCTCGTGGCCATAGCCCTCGGTATTGGCGATACCGTCACCACCTGCACCACCAGTGGGCACCTTGTCGGGGGTAGAGAAGAGGTGGAAGTACTTGTTATAGGTATTGAACGTGAGCACAAGGCTGTTGTCCAAAATCAAGTCCCACATTGAATCCTCGCTACCAAAAGCAGATGCATTCAAAGAATTATTCTTGATATAGTTAATCCACTTATTGTGGCCAGACATGGTCACCATGCCATCCTTCTTGAAGGTCAAGATATAGGTGTATCCCGGCTCACCGGTATTGGAGAAATATTCCAATTTCCACTTGCCGCCATCACGGGTGAGGATATCAAAGTACTCAGCTCTGGCATTCTCCAGCCTGATGATTGCATCCTCATCAAAGATATCGTCCATTTCATTCGAGCACGATCCCAACGAGAGCGAAGCCAATGCAACGAATGTCAATAATGAAATATTTAAAAACTTTTTCATTTTCTTTTCATCATGTTAGATTGGTAAAACATTACTGGATCTCAGTGACCCACTTGCGCAGCTCGACAATGTTATAAGACGGCTGACGTGAACGAACCTCTTGACGCAACTCATCAAGGTCGATGCCCCAAGCGTCATGGAACCACTGGCGTGCGATTGAGACTTTCTGCTCAATAGCTTTCTTGCCATCGATACCATCCTCATCCTCTACTTCATATACAATGAACGGGTCACGGGGGTTATTGGCATTGTAGTAATACCTGTGAACAGTACCGTCGGGATCAGTTACAGTCGATACCAGGTCATCTCCCTGGGTTACGTAAACTGCATCCTTAGTGGCATCATTGTCAGGATAGTAGAAGAACCTGCAATAATTGCCTTTCTTATCCTTGTGCCAACCACATGATGCGCTCTCGAGAAGAGATGCCCAGCGTTCATCGGTAAAAGTGATATAGCATGCAACGGTTTCAGCAAAGTCCTCGTTGTACTCACTGGCTGCATAACCGGTCACGAAGCCCTCAGAGGCAATCTCAACACCGCGGTCACGCCACTCACCCGGCACATAGTGACCTGCAGAAATCTCACGGAACTCAGTGGGATAGGTTTTGGTCTGGTGCAGCACGTGAGCAAACTCATGGTGCATCGTGTGGAAGTAAGAGTCGTTCATCTCCCAGAAGTTGTAGGGATTCATCGAGTTCACCTTGAACAGAGTGATTTTCACACCACCCTCGGCAAGACCTACGGTCTCACCATAATTAGGTGAAATTTGAGCCGAACCTACCAAGAGAATGATGCGGGGACCGTAGGTCTGCAAGAATTGCTTGCTAGCCACTTTCTCATACACGTCAAACCACAAGTACTTGCAAGTAACTGCCATGTCAATAGCCTTGTCGTACTGTGCAGGCACCAAATTGTAGTTCATATTGGTGCTGATATCCGGCATCTTGTAAAGGAACGTCAAGTTGAAGGGTTCAAGGTAATTCTCCTTGAGGAACTTGTCTAGCTTGTAGGTCGTGGCTGTGGGGTCGAGCGATTCGTCCACTTCGGGGAAGATTGACGGGCCCAGTTTATCATCACCGCATGACGATAGCGACATGGCGGTAACTGCCACGAGCAAGAATGCAGAAATATAATATTGTATCTTTTTCATTGTAATCTATTTCTTATTGATTATACATATCGTTGCTTAACGGGCATTGGGTTCCAAACCAGCGCCAATAACCTCGGCAGGAATCTGGATGGCATAACGCGGGTCAAGCACTTCAAGGGTATAGATGTCATCCTTGCCCATCTTGTGGGTAATTGAGAAGCCATAACGCTTGATGTCAAACCAGCGCTGACCCAGGTGAGCGTTCTGCATGCGGCGGAAGTGCTGTACACAGTTCAGATAGGGCTCGATTTCGGGAGTCAGGTGGTATTTGTCACTCGGGCACACCTCATCGATATGGAATGGTCTCACGATGCCTGAACCTGGATCTTTGCCACCATAGAAGCTCACGATCCTGGCCTTCTCCAACTCGGACATAGAACCGTTATTTGATGCCATGTCACCCTGCATGATGTGCTCGTGGTTCCAACGATAGAGATCCTCAAATGCGGCATCAATATCGCCCAGGAACAGGTAAGCCTCGGCACGGAACAGGAGGGTCTCCTGGCTCGTGAACTCGGGACGAACCATGTGAGGATAACCGATACCAGCAATCTTGTCGGTGTATTCAAACTGCTCCCAATAGGTTGCGTAGAAGAACCAGCCATACTGAGGAGCTGATGGAGAACCAAGCACACTGTTCCTGAAGAAGGGCATGTACTCACCGTTCCATGACGGACCGGGGCCCTGGATGCTGGCACGCATACCATCACCCATTGTGAAGAAGCGGCTACCCCAACGACGGAACCATTCAGTGTAGGTATCCATCAACATGAAGTTACCCGGACGTTCAATACTGGTGTAATAACGTGCACCGTCCTCCCATTCAATAAAGTCTTCCTGATGATCCCAGTAATCGTTGCGCAGTGCCTCGGGGTCATTACCCTTGAAAGCAGCTGTAGCATACTGAACCACCTTGTCATACTCGCGCTTGGCCAGATAGAAACGGGCAGCAAATGCGTTGGACGCAGCAACATTGAAGTGATACTTGGGCACCTCATAGAACTCATCGGTCACGTTAGCAAGACCAATCTGCAAGTCCTTCTCGATATTCTGATAGAACTCCTCGAGAGTGCCACGGTCATACTTGGGATAGAGCTCAGTCTCGGGCTTAGTAGCATAGGGGAGACCGGGCAGCGTAGCGCTAATCTGCGGGCCACGATAAGGCATGCAGAAGATCTGGGCCAAGATATAGTGGTGATAGGCACGAATCATGTGAGCCTCACCCTTGATAGCGGCCAGGCGAGCCTTGTCACGAAAACTCATAGGCTGACCTTCGATTTCACCAGTGGCTTCAAATTCCTCGACTTTTTCAATCACAGCGTTGGCGGCTGCGATAGCCGAGTAGCAACCTTGCCACAATCCAGAGGGAGAATCAGATGCACTGATATCCAAGTCCACATCCTGCCAAGCATAGATCTGCTCATCATAGCGGCTATAGGATGAATAGTTGTATCGGTTACCATCCTTATCGGGAGCATTGGTGTCACCAACGTTGTCACTCGAATACTCACAAAGGACAGCATAATTGTGATCGTTATAACCCGTGATGAGCAATTGCTCCAGCTGGTCTAGATTAACAAGATAGACACGGGTATCGGGCACTTTCTCCAAGAAATCGCTACAAGAGCTCAACCCGATAAGCGCTACCGCAATGAATAAGATTTTATATCGTAATTTCATAATCTTCTTATAATATTATATAATGTGGAACATCAATTATCACATGCCCAAACGCAGGGTAAGGGTAAACTGCTTGGGGTTAGGCGATGCCACACCACCACTGTTGAAGAACTCAGGATCCTGACCATTGAGCTTCTTGTCGGCATAAAGCAGGCAGATGTTGGTAGCAGCCAACTTAACTGCTGCGTTAGTCAGACGCAGGTGTGAAATCACACTCTTGGGAATGTCATAGGTCAAAGAAATCTCTTTCAGACGGATAAATCCACCGTCGGCAATGCGTGCAGTACTGTAGTTGTAGGCATTGTATGCCATACCCAGGTAGTAGTTAGCATACACCTGACGGCGCGATGCAATAGCGGGAATATCGGTATAAGCCTCATCACCGGGCAATACCCAACGGTTCTTGAAGTCCTTGCTGAATGCCCTCAAGTCACTATAACCAGATGCGAAGGTCGGGTCAAGGCGCAACTTGTTACCAAAGGCATAGGTCATAAAGACGTTCAGGTGGAAACCCTTCCAGTCAAAGGTGTTACCAAAACCACCAGTGATGGTAGGATCAACGGGACCCTCATACTTGAGGAAGTCGAGCAAGTCGGTCTCCTGGAAGTTCAGACCTTCACCGGAAACATTACCATTCTCGTCGATAACCAGGGGCATACCGTGGGCGTCAAGACCTGCGAAGGGAATTGAGAAGATAGCACGGTGGGGATAGCCCTGGAGAGCGAAACCGGTACCAACTACCAGGTCGATGACGCGTGAACGTGCAGTCAGCTTGGTGATCTCGGTCATTGCATAAGAGAACGTCAAGTCACTGGTCCAACCAAAGCCACCAGGACGTTTGGGCTGAATGTTATGGGTTGTGAGAGTGAACTCAACACCATGAGACTTCATCTCGGCAACGTTACCAAACTTCTCGGTCTCACCACCGACACCCATGGTACGGATGCGGCCAATCAGGTCGAAGTTGTTGCGGAAGTACCAGTCAAACACCAGGTTGATGCGGTTGTAGAGGAAACCGAGGTCAACACCAAGGTCAAACTCATGCTTCTTCTCATAGGTCAGGTCGCTGTTGCCCAGACCACTCAGGTAAAGACCCATCTCGTAAGCACTGAGCTCTTGACGCCAGCGCAGGGTGGGATAATAGAGTGCCTCGGCATGACCGAGTGTCATAGGACCACTCTCAGCAGTCAACGAATAGCTCAAGCGCAACTTGGCAAATGAGAGGGCACCCTTTTGATACAGATTAGAGTTCTGGAAGAAGGGCTCGTCGGAAACGTTCCAAGCAGCCGATACGTTCCAGGTGGGGAGCCAACGGTTCTGAGTCGTGCGACCCATCTGGTTAGAACCCTCATAACGCAAAGTTCCGTTCAAGATGTAGCGGCCTAACAGAGCATAATTGACGTTGGCAAAGTATGCCATATCGCGGCGGAAGTAATTACCAATGCTGTAGTAGTTACCATTCTCCTCCTGAATCTGCTTAAACAGTTTATAATTAGTGTAAGGCAGGTTACCGTTAGCGTAAACAACACCCCAAGCATCAAACGACTGGCTGAAGCGGTCCAAACGAACAGCCTCCATACCAGCGAAGAGGTTGAGGAGGTGCTTGCCATTGTTGAAGTCCTTCATGTACATACCCGAAGCACGGAAGGTGAAGGTCTTGGTGTTGTACTTCTGATAGAACAACATACCACCCTTGTCAAGCACGGTCTCGGGAAGAGTGTTCTTGAGGTCGGGGTCGGTGTACAGGTAGGAGTTAGACGAACGGATAATTGAATTCTCCGGGTCGATACCAGCACGATAGGCATTAGCCATGTTACTGTTGTCCTTCACATAGTGGTTCTGCTCAGAGTTAGCCACACGCATTGAGCCCAAGATATTGAACTCGAGTGACTGATCCTGCTTCATGATGGGTTTGTAATTGAGCTCGCCCTGGAACTTGAGGTCGGTAACCGTCAAGTCGATATAGTTCTGCTCCAACTCATCAAAGATGTTGAACGTAGCATAGTTGCGGGTATAGCGCATGTCGGGATCCACCGTACGGGCGGTGTTCAACGAGAAGCTATAGGGGTTGATATCGAAGTCACGACGAACCTCACCAAACACAACGTCCACGTTCTGACTCAAGGTACCGGGAGCCTTCTGATCACGGAAACTGTCACTGTTCAAAATTTTCAGTTTCAGCTTATCGGTGATGTTATAGATAGCGTTGGCGTTAAAGGTATAACGCTCGACGCGGCTGCTCTTGTACCATCCCGGGTCGGTCATTACTGATGCCGAGGTGTAGAATGAGCCCTTTTCGGTACCACCCGAGATGCTCACCGAGTGGTTCTGCATGATGTTGTGGTTAAACAACAGATCGAACCAGTTGGTGTTACGGAACTCAGCCTCACGCAGGAAGGCATTGCGGCCGTTCTCGGTGTTGGGAAGAGCATAGGTTCCGGTTTCGGGATCATAAGTGTTCATCAGGTTATACATCTGACCATAGATACCAGAAGTGGTGCTGTTCACCAAGTTGGCATACTCCAGCCAACCCTTCTGCTCCATCTCACGCAGGATACTCATCTGCTCCTGGGAGTTACAGATGTTGAAGTCACGATAGTTGGGCTTCAAGCGATAGGTGAACTCGCCCGTGTAGTTGATCGAGCTAGTACCCTTGCGACCGGTCTTGGTCGTGATAACGATCACACCGGCGTTAGCCTTAGCACCATAGATTGAGGTTGCTGAACCGTCCTTAAGAATCTGGAAGCTCTCGATATCGTCGGCATTAAGACCGGCAACAGCCGAGGCAATCAGCGTGTTAGCATCACCCGAAGAAAGGTCGTCAGCACTGATGTCAACGTTGTCCTCAAGAACAACACCGTCGACTACCCACAGGGGCTTGGAGCTACCGTAGATTGAGGTAGCACCACGAACACGGATCTTGGGAGCCGTACCAAAAGTTCCAGACACGTTCTGTACCTGCACACCCGAGACGCGGCCTTCAAGACCACGGCTGACGTCGGCAACACCCGAGAGTTTTGTCTTCTCGGCATCGACGCTCTGAGTTGCACCGGTAAAGAGTCGCTTATCCACCTTCTGGTAACCGGTGACCACGACCTCGTTCAACATTTCACCCTTGGGCTTAAGAACGATCTTCATGCCAGTGCTACCGGCAACAACCGCATCTTCATAACCCACATAGGTGATCTTAATCTTTGTGCCAGTCGGCACATTCAAAGAGAAATGACCGTCAAAATCGGTAGCGACGCCGTTCTTGGGATTGCTCTGCTGAACGACCGATGCACCAATGACGGGCTCGTTGTTCTCATCTAACACCGTACCGCTGACTTGGGCCGAAACACCAAGCGAGGCAAGTGCCATGACTAGGAACAATAGAAAATGTTTAAGACTCATAAATTTTTGATTAAGTAATTAATTATTAATGTTTTATAAGTTTACCAAATATCGTTTCCCCTATCCAATGACATGCAGCTTCAAAACATCAAACAAGTCACACCATGCACAATAAATGCTTCAGGCTCGAAATTTCAATCATTACAACAGATTGATAAAAAATCGTTTTTCATTCTAGTTTTTCACCACACGTCATAAATAGACAGGCTTGCAAAATTAATTGTTTTTTTTTAATAAAGTATACATTTGTTGAAAACTTTTTCGTTTTTCTTCACTTTTTTCCAGCCTCTTCCTTAAATAAAATAAAAATTTAGCACACAAATAACTGAAAATCAGTAAAATATAAAAGTCCAGAAAAACACAACCCCACCAAAAATAGTTAACAAATTGAAATTCAGCTACTTAAATCACCTTCGGAGAAATTTTAACATTTGACTGACTCGAGAAAAGTCGCCCATCACTTCAAGCATCAATCCTCTTGAGCGGGCTTTTACCCTTTCCAGTAGCATTTTTAAGATAAAAAAAAGCAAAAATAACAGGATTTGATGTAAATTTGCACCACCCTCCCACAAGGGAGACTCAATTTTGTAATGGAAGTAGTTTACGACGACAACCACATCATCATCGTCAACAAGCGCGCTGGAGAGCTGGTGCAGGGCGACCGCACTGGCGACATCACGCTCATCGACACGGTGAAAGCTTGGATCAAACAGAAATATGACAAACCCGGCAACGTGTTCCTGGGCGTCACCCACCGTATCGACCGACCCACCTGCGGGCTTGTCGTGATGGCCAAAACCAGTAAGGGTCTCTCACGCATGAACGAGCTCTTCCGCAAGGGAGAGGTCCATAAGACCTATTGGGCCGTGGTCGGCAATGAGCCGCCAGAGCCCGAAGCCACCCTCACCCATTACCTGAAAAGCGTGGAACAGGGCAACAAGACCCGCGTGAGCATCGTGCCTCGCGAGGGCCACCAAAAAGCCGTGCTCAAATACCGTGTCATCGCTGCCAGCCAGCGCTACTGGCTGCTGGAAATCGACCTGATTACGGGACGCAAGCACCAGATCAGGGCCCAGTTGTCAGCCATCGGGTGCCCCATCAAGGGCGACCTCAAGTATGGCGCGCCACGCAGCAACCCCGACGGCGGCATCTCCCTGCAGGCCCACCGCATACGCTTCACCCATCCGGTGAGCGGCAAGGAAATCGACATCACCGCCCCACTGCCCGACGACTTCAAGCGGCTGGGGTTTAACATGTGACCAGCGCCTCAACAATGCTGAAATAAATTTGGCATTGTGCTCGGGTTACACTATCTTTGCGGCAACAAAATCAACTATTAACAAATAACTTTTTATTTTTAATTTATGGCAAACAATCCCGAATTCCGCTATGCGCCCATGTTCCAATTGGGCAACGACGACACCGAATACTACAAGCTAACCAGTGACTACGTGTCGGTGGGCGAGTTTGAGGGTAAACCCATCCTCAAGATTGAGCCCGAGGCACTGACAATGTTAGCCCAGCAGGCCTTCCGCGACGTGAACTTCCTGCTGCGCCGCTCTCACAACGAGCAGGTAGCCAAGATTTTGCGCGATCCCGAGGCCAGCGACAACGACAAGTATGTGGCACTGACCTTCCTTCGCAACGCCGAGGTAGCAGCTAAGGGTCAACTGCCCCTGTGCCAAGATACCGGCACAGCCATCATCCATGGCGAGAAAGGCCAGCAGGTGTGGACCGGTTTCTGCGACGAGGAAGCCCTGGCCCGTGGCGTCTATAACACTTACACCCAAGAGAACCTGCGCTACTCACAGAATGCCCCGCTGAGCATGTATGAGGAAGTGAATACCCGCTGTAACCTGCCCGCCCAGATCGACCTGGAGTGTGCCGAGGGTATGGAATACCGCTTCCTGTGCGTTACCAAGGGAGGCGGTAGCGCTAACAAAACCTATCTGTACCAGATGACTAAGGCCGTCCTCAATCCCGGTACGCTGGTGCCCTTCCTCGTTGACAAGATGCGCACCCTGGGCACCGCAGCATGTCCGCCCTATCACATCGCATTCGTCATCGGCGGAACCAGTGCCGAAAAGAACCTGCTCACCGTTAAGCTGGCATCGACCCATTACTATGACAACCTGCCCACAACGGGCGACGAGACAGGCCGCGCCTTCCGCGACGTGGAACTGGAGAAGCAAGTGCTGGAAGAGGCCTATAAGATCGGTTTGGGCGCCCAATTTGGCGGCAAGTACATGGCACACGACGTTCGCATCGTTCGCCTGCCGCGCCACGGCGCATCCTGTCCCATCGGACTGGGCGTCAGCTGCAGTGCCGACCGCAACATCAAGGCGAAAATCAACCGTGACGGCGTGTGGATCGAGAAACTCGATGACCAGCCCACCCAACTGATTCCCGAGGAACTGCGCCAGGCAGGCGAGGGCGACGGCATCAAGATCGATCTGGACCGCCCCATGAGCGAGACGCTGGCCATCCTTGACAAGTATCCTGTATCGACCCGCGTGTCGTTAAGTGGTACCATCATCGTGGGCCGCGACATTGCCCATGCCAAGTGGAAAGAGCGCTATGACCGTGGCGAGGGCATTCCTCAGTACATCAAGGACCATCCCGTGCTGTATGCAGGCCCCGCCAAGACCCCGGCAGGCATGCCATGCGGCTCGATGGGCCCGACGACCGCCAACCGAATGGACCCCTATGTGGATCTGTTCCAGAGCTTGGGAGGCAGTATGGTAATGATTGCTAAGGGCAACCGCAGCCAGGAGGTGACCGACGCTTGTAAGAAGCACGGCGGTTTCTACCTGGGCAGCATTGGCGGTCCCGCAGCGATCCTCTCACAGGAGAGCATCAAGAGTATCGAGTGTGTAGAATACCCCGAGTTGGGTATGGAAGCCGTGTGGAAAATCCGCGTCGTGGACTTCCCCGCATTCATCCTTGTTGACAACAAGGGCAACGATTTCTTCAAGAAAATCGGTTTGTAAGCATCAAGGCTCAAATAAATGACTTCACCACTGCCGCAGGACCAATTCTGCGGCAGTTTTTATATTTAATTTTTACTTTAAATATTTATTATAAATCACTTGATATCTAAATTTTTAAATATTAATAATTGTGTGATTAGATAATTATTGACTTCAAGTAATACTTTAATAAAATCACACGGAAAGCGTGACACAAGAGACAAGGATACCACACTACCAATTTTGATAAAAATATGTTAAAAAACACATTTTTTGCATTTCAAGTCTTGCCAGGTCACAAAAAAGTATTACCTTTGCAGTCGCAAATTGCGGGATGGAGCAGTGGCAGCTCGTTGGGCTCATAACCCAAAGGTCGTCAGTTCGAGTCTGGCTCCCGCTACTCAGTAAAAGGTTAAGTCATCATGGCTTGACCTTTTTTCTATTGTTAGCCATGAATTTCAAACACTGGCATTGCGTGATTAAATAATAATGTGTATATTTGCTAGGTTAAAAACACGATGATGCTATGAAACAGATCGCGGTACTTTTTGAAGGTGACCTCAACCAGCGCTTAGGGGTGTTCAATGCGGTGATCAACCGCGTGAAGCACTTGCAGCAAATTGCTGATTATAAGGTTGATGTATATATGTTCCATGTGTATGACGGATGGCTCATGCGCCGCCTACGCCACAGCCAAAAGATAGAATCACGTCCCGATGAGATCGTGGCCGACGGGGTGAAGATGCACATCACGTGGTTCCGCCGCCGCTGGAGCGACGTCATCCGTCACCGCCTCTTTCATCAGCCACCGCGAGCCATGCTGCGCCGACTTCACCGCTTAGGCTGGGAAATGCGTGGCCATGACTTGGTAAGCGCCCATGATCGAATCGCTGGTCATGCGGCCACTTTTGCCGGCAAACACCTGCACATCCCCTGTTTCATCACTTGGCACGGCTCGAGCATCCACACCCAACCAGCCCAGGACAGCATCATCAAAGAAATGACAATCAAGCAGTTGAAAGATGCGACCTGCAATTTTTTCGTTAGCCAGGGACTGCTAGACAAAGCCCGGGCAGAACTCACCAGCGATTTCCGTGCCGAGTTGCTGCTCAATGGCGCCAGTTCCCAATTTCAACGTTACAGCGATGAGCACCGTAAGGAACTGCGTGAGAGATATGGCCTGAATGCCGACGATAAGGTTATAGCTTATGTAGGGCGGTTTGCCCCAGTGAAGAATGTGACTTTATTGCCTGAAATTTTCCAGGAAATCCAGCAAAAATATCCTCATCCCGTCACATTTTGGGCAATCGGTGATGGAACTCAATTAGCTGACACACAGCAGCTCACATCCTCTAAAGGCATTAACTGCCGATTCTTTGGCAAGGTTGCCCCTGATGAGGTTCCCGACCTGCTCAACTGCGTTGATCTGCTCGTGTTACCCAGCAAATACGAAGGCCTGCCCCTCGTGCCCATCGAAGCGCTCTCATGTGGAGCCCATGTGGTGGCATCAAACGTGGGCGGGTCGGCCGAAGCCGTTGGCCCCGATAACGCTATCAACCTGGGAGACAACTTTATCGACCGCTTTACCACCCGCGCTGTAGAGTTGCTCAGGGGAGGCATTGACCAGAAGTTGCTGCCAGAATTGACATGGACGGCCACAGCCGAGAAAGAAAACCGCATCTACCATCAGTATCTCGACAGCAACAACTGACATGCCCAAATTTGCCGAAACACTGCTACCGCTTGCCCTGCCCGGCACTTATACCTACCGCATCCCTGAGGGGATGACGCTCTCTATCGGCATGCGCGTACTCGTGCCTTTCGGGCGCAAGAAGATTTTCACGGCGATAGTCACCATGCTCCATGACAGGGAACCCAAGGGCTATGATGTGAAGGAAATACTGGGGACACTCGACGAGAAACCCATCCTGAGGCATCCGCAACTGGAGTTTTGGCAATGGATTGCCGACTACTACCTGTGTTCGGTAGGTGAGGTTTATAAAGCCGCCGTGCCGTCGGGGCTAAAGGTGGAAAGCGAGACGACCATCAGCGCCAATCCCGACTTTGAGGAAAGCGAGCCAGGCCAACTTACCGACCGCGAACGCGTCATTTTGGACTTTACAGCCCAGCGTGGACGCGTTCAGATTGCCGAAATTGCCAAGGCAACCGGTTTTAAGACCGTAGAACGAAATGTCAGCCACTTGTTAGACCTCGATGCACTGCACGTAAGCGAGCGCGTGATCGACAACTACCGCCCCAAGACCGAGGCATGTGTCAGGCTGACTATTGCCCGCGACGATGAGGCATCGCTGCACCAGTGGTTTGACCAACTCAAGCGAGCGCCCAAACAGGAAGCCCTGCTGCTCGCCTATCTGGACCTGTCGAGATGGCTACAATTGGGAGAGGTTCGCGAGGTAAGCAAGGAAAACCTGCTCAAGCGTTCCCAAGTGAGCACTGCCGTGCTCAGTGATGCGGTGAAGCGCGGCATGTTTGAGATTTACAAGAAAGAAATTAACCGTTTTGCCGAGTTGGGCTCAGTACTCGAGGAACCGCCCACGCTGAGTGACGAGCAACAGCGAGCTTATGACGAAATCCACCAGTCGATGAAGCAGCACGCCATTACCCTGCTCCATGGCGTGACCAGCAGCGGCAAGACGTCGGTCTATATGCACCTCATCGCCGACGCGCTCAAGCTGGGCAAGCAGGTACTCTATCTCGTGCCCGAGATTGCCTTGACCACTCAACTGACTCATCGTTTGCGCCGCGTGTTCGGCGACAAGCTGCTCATTTATCACTCACGATTCAGTGACAACGAGCGCGTGGACATCTGGAAACGCCTGCTCGACACGAGCGAACCGTGTGTTGTCATCGGCGTGCGCTCGTCGGTATTCCTCCCCTACTCCAACCTGGGGCTAGTCATCGTTGATGAGGAGCATGACAGCAGCTACAAGCAGCAAGATCCCGCCCCACGCTATAATGGGCGCAACGCGGCTCTGGTACTCGCACAAATGCATGGTGCGAAAACCGTACTTGGCTCGGCCACACCCGCCATCGAGGTCTATCACAATGCCCTCGCCGGAAAATATGGGCTAGTCAAGCTGCTCACACGCTACGGCGACATCCAGATGCCTCAAGTCAATGTCATTGACACCCTCGATGCCCGCAAGCGCCGCGAGATGCACGGCCTGTTCAGCGACAAGCTTATCGCCAGCTGCCGCCAGGCCCTGACCAACGGAGAACAGATCATCCTGTTCCAGAACCGCCGCGGCTACTCGCCCATGGTTCGCTGCAAGGAATGCGGCAGTGTGCCCAAATGTGAAAATTGTGACGTGTCGCTCACCTACCACAAGCACAACCGCAGCCTGGTGTGCCATTATTGCGGCTACACCATCTCCCTGCCCGACCTATGTCCCGCATGTCAATTACCTGGTATCGAGATTATTGGATATGGCACTGAGCGCATCGAGGACGACATCGATGCCGTCTTTCCCGGTGAGAAAATATCACGCATGGACCTCGACACCACGCGCAGTAAGAACAGCTATGACCGCATCATCGACGAGTTTTCGGCTCACCGCACTAACATTCTAGTGGGCACTCAGATGGTGACCAAGGGGCTGGACTTTGACGCGGTGAGCATCGTGGGCATCCTCAATGCCGACACGATGATCAACTTTCCAGACTTCCGCAGCCACGAGCGCGCCTTTGACATGCTCGAGCAGGTATCGGGCCGTGCAGGCCGTGCCCACAAGCAGGGCCAGGTCATCATCCAGACCAGCAATCCCGAGCATGACGTTATCAAGTATGTGCAAGCCCACGACTATGAGGGATTTTACCAGCACGAACTCGCTGACCGTGAGAAATTTGGCTATCCGCCGTTCACCAAGGTGATCAACATCTACCTCAAGCATAAAGAAGATGCCACGGTTGGAGAGTTAGCGGTTAGATACAGCAACCTGTTGCGTCAAGTGTTCGGCACGCGAGTCCTGGGGCCGATGGCACCATTTGTCGCCAGAGTTCAAAACATGTACATCCGCCAAATCACGCTTAAAATGGAAACAATGGCCTCGATGGCCAAGGTCAAGACCATTCTGCGCAACCTCTATGAGCAGATGCTTGCCGCCGATGCCCGCATGAAGTCCGTCCGCCTCTACTACGACGTCGATCCCGTGTGAACCTCACCGTAAACATAAAAAAGCTAAACTGAGATTGAAAAGTTGGACGCAAGTCCACTGTAATTGACAAATTTTGAGTAATTTTGTCGCTTGATTTTGCGCCAAGGTTATTTTTTAAGTTTTCAAAGAAACAAATATCGCGCATAATCAGCTGAGCAATAACAACATAACTAAATAAATTAACAGATAACATGATACTGATTGACGGAAAGAATACTGCTGCGGCCATCAAAGAGGAAATTAAGGCCGAGGTGGATCAGATGATAGCAGCGGGCATGAAGCGCCCGCATCTGGCAGCCGTTCTCGTGGGACACGACGGCGGCTCTGAGTCCTATGTGAAGAATAAGGTGATCGCTTGTGAAAAGTGCGGTTTCAAGTCGTCGCTCATCCGCTTTGACGAGGATGCGACCGAGGAACAACTGCTGGATTGCATCAAGAAACTCAACGAGGATGACGACGTGGACGGTTTCATCGTGCAACTGCCTTTGCCCAAACACATCAATGAGCAAAAGGTGATCAACACCATCGATTACCGCAAGGACGTTGACGGCATCCACCCGATGAATGCTGGCCGCATGGCGTTGGGTCTGCCTAGCTTCATCTCGGCTACACCCTTGGGTATCATCACCTTGCTGAAGCGCTACAACATCCCCACCTCGGGCAAGAAGTGCGTGGTGCTGGGTCGCAGCAACATCGTGGGTAAGCCCATGGCACAGCTCATGCTCCAGAAAGAGCATGGCGACGCCACGGTAACCATCTGCCACAGTCATTCGGCTACGCTCAAGGAAGAGTGCCGCCAGGCTGACATCATCATCGCCGCCATTGGTCGCCCGAACTTTGTAACGGCTGACATGGTGAAGGACGGCGCCATCGTCATCGACGTGGGTACGACTCGCGTAGCCGACCCCGAGAGCAAGACAGGTTACCGCCTGAACGGTGACGTGAAGTTTGACGAGGTGGCTCCCAAGTGCGAGTACATCACTCCCGTCCCCGGCGGCGTTGGCCCCATGACCATCTGCTCACTGATGAACAACACCCTTGCAGCAGCAAAGAAGGAGTATTTCAGTTAAAAGTGAATAGTTAACAATAACTACCTCTATAAAAAATGAGAACATTACCTTATTTAATGTTCTCATTTTTATTAACTATTATCTAACTAACACAAAGTAGCCGAGCTATAGCTCGGCTACTTTGTGTTAGTCGAAGAGTCCTTCGACGGCTTCGTCTTGGCCGCCACCGCCGCCTTCGCCAGCGTCACCGCCGCCACCGCCGCCGCCATGCCAGCCTCCACCGCTGCCAGCATATCCGCTCCACTCATCTCCACAGGCGTTAAAGTCCTTGGGGAACTCAAACTTGGTGCTCTGCTTGTAAGGGAGGGTCCTATCGTCGTAGATCCACTTCATAAAGTAGCCCAGAATAGGCAGCGCTGCCTCGGCACCCTGTCCCATCGCCATGCTGTTGAAATGGATATAGCGTTCCTCACCACCGACCCAAACGCCGGTCACCAACTCGGGCGTGAAGCCCATGAACCAACCGTCGCTATGGAAGTTGGTGGTACCTGTCTTACCACCCATCTCGGCTGTGATGCCATAGGCGTAGCGCAGTCGCGCACCCGTACCGCCATCCACAACCTCGGTAAGCATCGAGAGCATCTTCAGGTAGGTGTCCTCGCTCATGATCTCGGTTTGGCTACCCGTGAACTCAGCCAGCACGTTACCACGGTTGTCAGTGATGCGCGACACATAGACCGGCTCGACGCGCATACCGCCGTTAGCAAAGGCTGAATAAGCGGCCACCATCTCGCGCAGCGTCACCTCACAGGAGCCAAGACTCAATGCAGGCACGGGGTCGAGATAGCTCGTGATGCCAAAGCTATGCATCCACTTAGCCAATTCCTCGGGGGTCATGGTGTAGTAACCGTTGCGTTCAATCCAGTTCTCGCGGGTGCCGCGCATAAATCCAGCGGAAATCCAGTTCTTGGAGTACTTCAACGCGTTACGCAGGTCCATTCCGCCACCGCTACCCTCGTTTTGCGGATTGTACACCTCATTATTCCATATAATGTTAGGCGCACCACCAGGACGTGTAGAGCAAGGCGTCAAGCCACCAAACTCAATGGCCTGGGAATAGACAAAGGGCTTAACAGTCGAACCAATCTGGCGACGTCCTGTCGATACCATGTCATACTTGAAGAAGCGGAAGTTGGGACCGCCCACATAAGCCTTAACAAAGCCCGTGACGGGATCCATCGACATCATGGCGCAACGCAGGAACGACTTGGTGTAAAGCAGCGAGTCGAGCGGCGACATCTGGGCATCAAATCCACCCTCATAGTTGAACAGGTGCATCTGAACCGGCTTCTTGAAGTTCTCCATGATCTCGGCATCGCTCTTACCTGCTTTCTTAAGCACGCGATAACGCTCACTGTGACGGATGGCCGCATTGATGAGCGCCTGCTTTCCAGCGCTGGAAAGCTCCTGCTTGTTATTGGTGTAAGGATTCTTGGTACCGCCGCGCTCACGCAGGAAGGCAGGCTGCAAGGTCTTGCTCATGTGTTTATGTACAGCCTTCTCGGCATACTCCTGCATGCGAGAATCGATGGTGGTATAGATCTTCAAGCCATCGGTATAGATATCATAATGTGAGCCGTCGGGCTTGGTGTTCTTGTTGCACCAGCCATAAAGGGGATTCACTGCCCATGCCACCGAGTCATCGATGAATGCCTGCTGGTTCCATGACGGATAGTCGCTGCGTTTGGGCTTCTTGGCACTCATTACGCGACGCAACTCCTCGCGGAAGTAGGGCGCGGGACCATCGTTGTGGTCCAGTTTCTTGAATTTGACCACGAGGGGCGTTCCCTTCAACTGGTTGCACTCGGCCTCGCTCAGGTAACCCGCCTTGACCATCTGCTCAAACACCACATTGCGGCGCTGGCGCGTGCGTTCGCCATAACGAACGGGGTTGTAATAAGAAGGATTCTTGCACATGCCCACCAGCGTGGCGGCCTCCTGGATGTTCAAATCCTTAGGATCCTTGTCAAAATAGACCTCCGAGGCCATCTTAATGCCCACGGCATTGTTCAGGAAGTCAAACTGGTTGAAGTACATCTTGATGATCTCGTCCTTGGTGTAATAGCGCTCGAGTTTCACGGCGATCACCCACTCGACAGGCTTTTTCAAGGCGCGCTCAAAGATGTTATGGGATTCGGGCGAGTATAACTGCTTGGCCAGCTGCTGGGTGATGGTGCTACCGCCACCGGCGCTTTTCTGACCCATAATGATACGCTTGATGATCGCACGCCCGATGGCCTTCACGTCAACACCCGAGTGCTCGTCAAAGCGCGAGTCCTCGGTAGCGATCAGCGCCTCGGTCAGGTAGGGCGACATCTCGTCAAAGTCTACATAGATGCGGTTACTGCGGCTGCGGTAATAGCGTCCCATCTCCACGCCATCGGAACTGTAGATGGTCGATGCAAACTTGTCGGTCGGGTTCTTCAACTGGTCGATAGGAGGCATGTAGCCTATCACGCCATTGTAGATCAACACAAACATTAGCACCACAAGAGCCACCAAGATGGCAAACCAGGTCCACATCTTGCGGGCAATGCTACGACGCTTGTTTTTCTTCTTTCCAGTAGTTTTCTCGCTCATATCTCTTATAGATAATAGTTAACAGATAGCAGTCAATTGTTAGCTTTCTCTGAAAACTCTTTATATTTCAATCGTTAGTTATTAATTCATTATCATTCAACCCATTGAACAATTCAACGGGCCAAAACGACACTTATCAAACTGCAAATATACTGAAAAGTTTTCAGATTTTAGATTTTTGTACTAAAAACCCATTTATTTTTGACATCTTCATCGTACCTTTGCAGCCGTGCAATACATTGGCGAAATCATATCGATAGGCGTTGCCTTCTCGTGGACGGCGACCGCGCTGCTGAGCGAGTTCGGCAGCAAGCGCATGGGCAACCTGACGCTCAACCTGATGCGCATGGTAATCACCCTCATTTTCTCGTGTATCTTGTTTTGGGTAATGGGCGGCTCACCACTGCCCGCCGGCGCTAGTACCGAGGCCTACTTGTGGATGCTGCTCTCGGGACTTGTGGGCTATGTCATCGGCGACTTTTGCCTGTTCCAGTGCTACATCATCATCGGGTCAAAATTCGGTCAACTGTTTATGACCCTGGCACCCATCACGGCTGCTATCATGGCCTGGTTCACGCTGGGACAGCAGATTCGCCCCACAGCCATGCTCGCGATGCTGGTCACCCTGGCCGGTATCGCCATCAGCGTGCTGGGACGAGGTGATAACCACAAAGTGTCGCTCAAGCTGCCACTGGCTGGTGTACTATTCGCCATCGGAGCAGCTGTGTGTCAAGGTGTTGGACTTGTGCTGAGCAAAATCGGCATGAACCATTATGAAGCCTCGCTCACGACCGAGTTGCAGTCGTGGATGCTTCCGTTCCACGCCAATTTCTTCCGCTGTATCGCGGGAACTATCGGTTTCGCATTGTTGATGGCCTGGCGTGAGGGTTTCAAACCCTTGCAGCGTGGCATGCAGGACCGTAAAGGCGTGATAGCCGCCATTGCCACGACCATATTCGGACCTTTTGTCGGTGTGGGTGCGTCGCTGCTTGCCGTGCAGTACACCGCCGCTGGTATCGCCAGTACGCTCATGGCGTTGACGCCTATCATCATCATACTGCCCGCCTGGTGGATATTCAAGCAGCCCATCACACTGAAAAGCTTGGTCGGTGCCGTCATCTCGGTCATCGGCGTGTCACTCTTCTTCCTCCTGTAATATCCATTCACATAACATCTTAGGGTGTCATAATTGTTCGTCCGAAAAAAAGAAGGGGCTGTGTCAAAACTATGACTTGGTAAATTGACCGTGCTATCGCACGGGAAATTAATACAAATTATTTAAAAAATTAATATAAAAATTTAAATTATTCTAATATTAATACAAAATTTGTTTGATTAATAATTTGATTGAATATCTCGAGCGAGCTCGATTTATGTTTCAATCGAGTGTTTTGTAAACCCTGCACTACTTTTCCCGGACACCAATCATCAGTTGTTGCTCAAGAGAAGGCGCTTGAAACTGGTGAAGCCGTTCTTCATGGGCAGGACATGGCGTTCACTTTTAAGGAATTCCGCTAGCTGCTTAGGCATCGCGATAGGCTGCTCTATTATTCTCTCCATCAATGGTTTGAGTTTGGCAGGATGAGCGGTAGCCAAGGTCACACAGGTCTCTCCTGGCTGGACATCCTCTTTCATGGCACGATAAGCGACCGCGGTGTGAGGATCAAGCAGATAGCCTTCGTCACGATAGGTCTGTTGGATGGTTTCAATGATCTGGTCGTCGTTATAGCTATAAGCATGAATGTGACGGCAGATGTTCTCATGAGTACCTAACAGTTCCACCACACGCCCAAAATTACTGGGGCATCCCGCATCCAGCGCCGGAGCTATGCTGTACTGGGTGGGCTTGGGTGTAAACTCACCTGTCTTGACATAGTTGTAAAAGATATTATTCTGATTCTCAACGCTGATGAAGCGCTTGACGGGCAATCCCATCTGCTGGGCCATCAAACCGCTCGTGAGGTTACCTAAATTGGAGCACGGCACAGCAAAAACGAGATTTCTGGTGTCAACACCCTTATTGGCTAGCTGCACATAGGCCCAGAAATAATAGATCATCTGAGGAATGAGCCTAGCATAATTGATCGAGGTAGCACTCGTGAGCCGCATGGTGGCGTTAAGCTCGTCATCCATGAAAGCTTTCTCAACCAGCATCTTGCAGTCGTCAAACGAGCCGTTGACCTCAATGGCCGTGACATTGCCCCCCAGTGAGGCGAATTGGGCCTTCTGGATTAGCCCCACTGCTCCACGGGGAAAAAGGACATAAACCTTGACTCCAGGCATATTCAGGAAACTGTTGGCCACTGCGCTACCCGTGTCACCGCTGGTGGGCACCAGCACGTTAAGCGTTTTCCACTCGGGATTTCGGGAGCGGTAATATCTGAGCAATCGGGCCATGAAACGCGAGCCCACGTCCTTGAACGCCATGGTGGGACCATGAAAGAGCTCAAGCAGATAATTGCCTCCAGCCGTCTTGACCAGCGGAATGTCGAAATCCATCGACTCGAACACGATTTCATGCAACACATCGGTGGGCACGTCACCATGAAGAGCAAACGCAGAAATCGCATGTGCCATCTCGGGCAGCGTCATCGAACTCATGTTGCGCAGAAACGCCTTTGGCAGGCGCGGCAACCGTTGAGGGACATACAAGCCGCCATCGGCAGCAAGTCCCGTCATGACCGCCTGTTCGAGCGTAGCAGTGTTCTGCCTGTTGGTTGTGCTATAGTATAACATACTCAATCAACGATTACCGTTCCGGGAGCGGCAGGATTGAATGTGTTTTTCACCCACACGGGGATGTGTTTCATCGCTACGGGAGCAATCGTTGGCGGGTAGATGACCTTGGCACCGGCATCACACATTTCCTGAGCCTGGGCATAGGTCATCTGCGGGATCACCGTGGCATCGGGATGAGTGCGCGGGTCAGCCGTCATGAAGCCGTCCACGTCGGTCCAAATCTCCAACGCCTCGGCATCGAGCAATGCGGCAAGGATAGCGGCTGTATAATCACTGCCACCACGTCCCAGGTTGGTCACATCGCCCGAATCCTTGTCACGCGAAATAAAGCCCTGGGCGACATGCACGCCCTCAGCCAGCGAAGTGAAATCCGCCTTGACCAAGCGCTCGGTTTCCTCCCAATCGAGGACACGTCCAGCGCCATCGGCCCGGGTGCGCATATAATTGAGCGACAAGTGAGGCACACCATCCTCAAACATGCCGGTCACGATGGCCGACGACAGGATCTCGCCGTGGGCGACAATGGCATCGCACAAGCGCTGCATCTCGTCCACTCCCATGCGGGGATTGGTCGCCAGGGCAAGGTAATAGGGCTTGAGGCTCTCGTCAATGAAGCGGTCGATAGTCGCATGGACCTCGTCACGCATCGACTCGACAACAACGCCGTCGACAGCATCATGGTGGCGCTGACGCGCCTGCTCGAGGGTATCGAGACATGAGATGTCGCGTTGCTGTGCCTGTTCACACATCGCTAAAAGCTGATTGGTAAAGCCACCCATTGCCGAAACCACCACCAATACGGGTTTGGGAGCGGCATTAACTATATCTCGCAGGTTACGCAGACTCTCGATACTGCCGACCGAGGTTCCGCCAAATTTCATCACTTTCATTGCTATCAAGTATTACTCTATTTTTATAACGAGAAAACAGGCTTTTTATTAGAGGTAATTGGAGAAAAATTCTTTAAGAGCGATAAGAATAAGTTTTTAAGGTTTTTAGGCGACTGGAAAGGGATTTTGTTGTAAATTTGCGACATGAACGACCTCGATCAGGACATATTTCATCTGAACGATGAGCAACCGCTACCCGTGCGTGGCTCATTGCTGGTGGCTAAACCCACTGTGGGCGACTTCTTTTTCAGGCGGTCGCTGGTGCTCATCGTCGATGCAGATGAGGGCGAGGGCGCGATGGGTGTGGTACTCAACAACTACACGGGCTACAACCTGCGCGACATCATGCCCGAGATTGAGACAATCGAGGAGGTCCCGGTCCTGCTGGGTGGCCCCGTGGGGATGCAGATGATGTTTTATCTTCACACCTTGGGTCCCGAAGTCGTTCCCGAAGCCATCGACGTGGGCGACGGAGTGTGGTTTGGCGGCGATTTTGACGCCGTGAAGCGATATGTGGAATTGGGTGGTCCCATTGAGGGGCGCATCAAGTTCATCGTGGGTTACAGCGGATGGGAGAAAGGCCAAATCGCCCACGAGCTCAAGCGTCACGATTGGGCTGTTCTCAACAATGGCGGGCGCGAACTGCTCATGGGTGAAGGTGATGATAACCTGTGGCGCGAAGCTGTCTCACGCTTTGGTGACCAATACCGCCTGTGGCTCAACCTGCCTAACGACCCATCCAATAATTAACCAATAAAAACAACTGCTCAAATGAGTATTGTCATCGGCATAGATGTGGGCATCAGCTCCACCAAAATCCTAGGCATCGAGAATGGGAAACGCATCAATTGCCCCATGTGTGTTAAGGGAGTTGAAGATCCCGAAGCATCACTGTATGGGGCTCTAGGTAAATACATCAGTGAGAACTGCATCAATCTTAACGATATCGAGCACGTGATGATTACCGGCGTGGGGACCAAGAAGATCAAATCACCCATCTATGAGCTGCCCACCGATATTGTTGACGAGTTCGTAGCCAATGGCCTGGGCGCGCGCTTTGACAGCGGCTTAGACCATATCATCGTCGTGTCGATGGGTACAGGCACGTCGCTGGTGCGTGTCGATGGGAACGATATCCGACACATTGGCGGCATAGGCATGGGAGGAGGAACCCTGCAAGGACTGTCCCACCTGTTGCTTGGCACCAGCAATGTGCAACACGTGCAGGACATGGCCGTGAGAGGGGAAATCAGCCAAATCAACATGTCGATTGGAGACATCACCACCGACGGCCTGAATGAGTTGACCTCCGAGGCCACCGCGTCATTGTTTGCCAAAGCCCACAAGACCAATCCCGACGATCATGACATCGCTAAGGGCCTTGTGTGGATGGTGCTTGAGACCATCGGCTCATGTGCCGTGTTGTCGCAGCTGAACGGCGGTTTCAAGGATTACGTGCTCATCGGCAACCTTACCCGCTTTGCTGAATGTCAAGAGGTGTTCCCCATGATGGAGGAATTGTATGGTGTGCATTTCATCATACCCAAGTATGCCCCCTATTGCACGGCACTGGGAGCAGCTATCAGTTATGGATACCAAAAAGAATAGGCTAGAGCTAACCAAGATATGGAACTGAGTGTTGTCATCGTCAACTACCGCGTGAAGTATCTGCTGGAGCAGACTTTACGCTCGGTGGAGCAAGCCATGCAAGGCATGACGGGCGAGGTCATCGTTGTCGATAACCTGTCGGGCGATGACAGTATCGCCTTCTCACGTGAGCGTCACCCGGGTGTCACATTCATCGAGAACCAAGAGAACGTGGGCTTTGCCCGCGCCAACAATCAGGCCATCATGCAGGCGCAAGGAGAGTTCACACTCATCCTCAACCCTGACACCATCATCACACCACGCTGCCTGCAAGAGGGCATCGCATGGATGCGTTCACACGACAAATGTGGCGCCATCGGAGCAAGAATGATGGACGGTAACGGCGTGTTCCTGCCCGAGAGTAAACGGGCCTTCCCCACCCCTTGGGTGTCGTTCTGCAAGATTTTCGGCTTATCTAAACTGTTCCCGAGGTCGCCGTGGTTCGCCAAGTATCACCTGCGCTACCTGAGTGACCTGGAGCCACAGTGCATCGATATCTTGTCAGGTGCCTATATGCTGTGCCGCACTAAAGTCTTGCAGCAGCTGGGTGGCTTTGACGAGGATTTCTTCATGTATGGCGAGGATATTGACCTGAGCTACCGTATCGTCAAGGCCGGATACCAGAACTGGTTCCTGCCCACGCCTATGGTACACTACAAGGGTGAGAGCACCAAGAAAGACTCGATGCGCTATGTGAGGATCTTCTATGACGCGATGCTCATCTTCTACCGCAAGCATTTTCCTCGTTTCAACCTCATTTTCTACCCTGTTGTCAAACTGGGTGTAGTCGTCAGGGCTGGTATGGCAATGGTCAAGAGGCTCGTGAAACGCATGCTGCCCAGCAGCGGCAAACCCGCAAGCGAGACATGGCCATGGGCTATCATCAGCGACAATCCTGCAGCCGTCGCCGAGCGGGCCGGCATCCACATCTTCAGGGACAGCGTTCCTGACAAGGGGAATTGCAATGTACTCATTGATGACGGCTGCCACAGCTATGCCCAAGTGGTGGACTACATCAGGGAACACAGCGATAAGGACCGCCTGGCATTTCATATCTTTGCTGACCGTCACGGTATCATCATCTCGCCTAAGATGTCATGAAACAGTTATTAAGTAACGACTATATCACATTGAGGGCGTTGGAGCCCACCGACCTCGACACGCTCTACCGATGGGAGAACGATTCCACGTTGTGGGCCGTGAGCGACACTGCTGCCCCCTACTCGCGCGAGGCCTTGTGGCATTATCTGGAAAACTACACGGGCGATATCTACGCCCAGCGCCAGCTGCGCCTGATGATCGTGTTATCCACCGATGGCACGCCAGTAGGCACCATAGATTTCCTCAACTTTGACCCCTTAAATAACCGTGCCGAGCTGGGCCTGTTCATCGCCGATGAATATCGGGGAAAGGGCCTGGGGCGACAGGCTCTCGACCTGCTATCCGCCTATGCCCGCGACCATATCGGTCTAAGGCAACTGTATGTGTTCATCGCCCTAGATAACACTGTGTGCCTCAATCTGTTTGAGAACTATGGATACCGCCGCGTAGGTGTGCTGCAGTCATGGGTAAAACGTGGTACAACCTACCGCGACGTCGCCCTGCTACAAATGCTCTTCTAACACAAAACAAAAAATGCGGCTGATAGCCGCATTCATTTTGTTAAGTTGGTTCAAAAAGACTGTTATAGGGAAGTCATATCGGGATCGATGCCGATGATGACACCATTGGGATCGATAAGGAATGAATGATAGCCTTCCTCGAGGCGCCAACTCCTGATAATGTCATCCTGCATGTCTTGAGCTGTGCTAAACTGTGCCGAGCGGTCTAGGTTGTCGATTGCAACTATCTGGTTGAAAACGCTCTCGCTGCGGTCCAGATTGACCGACACATGGGTGTAGCCTGCTCCTGCCGAACGTGACAACCTATCATAACGCATGTTGTCAAGGCGGGATTGGGCATCATCCGATGACCAGAACGTGAGAAGGATCTTCTCGCCGCGATGCTGTTTCAAGGGTGACAAATCATTGTTGCTATCACCAAGCAGGAGAGACGGAGCCTTATAACCAATTCGGCTATCGGCAGGTGCCGAATAATAAGCCGATGTAAAAAGCGTCAGCAGGCCCACGATGGCGATGATCAATAACGTCTTATTCATTCATTCTTAGTTTTGGTTTGCATTTTAGACATTGCCTGGCATTGGAGCCACGCGATGCCTTGTCGATTTTCGACTTGCCCCTCTCAAATCCCCAAGACTTGATTGGGATTGCAAAATTAATCAAAAAAAGTTATTAACAAACCCAACAATGGCATTTTTGTGCTTTTTTTCCTGTTTTTTCACATTTTATCACTCAATAATGCAAACCAATCTCCAAGAAAATCAATGATGACGTCCAGTTCCGGTTTAGATTATTTATTGACATTTTTTGGATAATTGGCAATAAAGGTTTACCTTTGCGCATTAAAACATTTATACCATTTACTATGAAAAGGATTCAAAAGTCGTTACTGATATTGTCATGTGCAATTTTGTCCATGACAGCATTTATGTCCTGTGAATTTGGCGATCGCACCGACCCCGATCACCCCTTATTCGTTTCTTATACTATATCGGTCAACACCGAACAATATAATGGTCCCGATGAGTTATTAGACGAGATCAATGATTGGATTGAGAAAAATGCTGTCATCTATGATACTGAGGTGAAATATTCCACTGGAGCCCCTGAGGAGTTTGCCCACAGTGATGACGAAGCCATTCAGAAATACAATCAGTTCCTGCCTAAATTCAAAGCCTACCTCAATGAGGTCACCCAAAAGCTGGCTAACGGCTCGTTTGGCTCAGGGGTAAAAGTCCAGGCTGATTTCTATGTATATGCTGTTCGCGGACAGGGCCAAGGCCGAGATCTGAAAAGTGAACACGTGAATTATGTATATCCTGTCAATTAATGACGACTAAAAACAACAACAGTTGATTATTGTGCGCTGGAAATACTGGCGCACTTTTTCTTTTAACACTCCCAACACAGATATACACTATGGCACGAATGAAAATCAGCAACGATTGGTGGACCGCGCCAGCCGAGAGCGAGAATGGCAACCTGATCTTAGTCACTGGCCGTCGCGGCATGGAACCAGTCATTGAAACGGGTCATTACCGCTATCGCATCGAGGTCACTTGGCCATATGAGGGTGACGCTAAAGCCTTACCAAGCTATGACGACAGCAAAATGTTGGAGGCTGTCACCGATGCGCTCAACGAGTGTTTTGACCGCGACCCAGTTGCTGTGCTCACAGGCATTTACACCGGCGACAACCAGCGCAACTGGGTGTTCTATACCCGCTCGCTGCACATATTCCAGCGCAAGTTTAACGAGGCACTGGCACCCTTCCCCGCCCTACCCCTGCAATTCGAGGCCGAGGAAGATCCCGAATGGCAGGAGTACCGCGAGATGTGCCAGTGCGAGGTCGCCGAGGGCGAAGACTAATCCAACTTTTTTTATTTCAGGAATAGTTTCCTGACGGTGCCGTCGCTCATCATGACGATATTGAGGCCCTGCTGCATGCTTTGCAGCTTGTGGCCCATGATGTCATAATAACCCACTGCCACGGCATCATGGCTATCGAGTTGCTCGGCTACGCCAGCGACGCCTGCTTGCATGAACTTGTAATCCTGATAGTCGCCTGGAATACTGAAGCGGATAACAGCCGAACGAGACTCTACACCTATGGGCATCGGATCGGCGGTCACGAAAACATTTACGACACCAGTGAACTCGTCATTTTCAAATTCGTCCTCAATCTCAATTTCCAACCAATCGGGAAGTACAGATGAACCATTCCAAGTAATATCCCAGTCCTCAGATGGATTGCTTGATAAAAACTCAATGCTGGGATAAATCACATCGTCATCATACACATAAGGATGTTCGGGGTACTTATCCATCAAGCCACCCTCAAGAGGGAAGACATAATCGCCGTCGTCATCGTTACTAAACGCCAAATAAGGCTGGTCGGCAACAATAAAGATGGAAAAGCCTGTCTTCATCTCCCAATCATGATAGAAATGGTTCAGGCCTGTCCATTCATATCTGCCTGTGAAATTCCCCTCGTCATCATTGATTGGGGCTTTGAGATAAGCCAATTCTCCATAGCCTTCGTCCTCATTGTAGTCGGCACAGATAAAGGCCGTAAAGTCCTCAAGGTCGGCCGCAGCAGGTTCATTGTAGCCTTCAATGGTGACTAAAATCGGATAGTCAATCGTGGGTTTGTACTCAAAAACCAGATCGGGATCATCCTCGTCGCAGCTTAAGAGGATAAACTCAACCAAACCATTCCTCTCCTCCATTGTCATTGGATCCACTATTCCTTGTCCAAACGCAATCAGTTCTCCTGGCTCTTCAGGCAAGATGGCACAGCCTTCATCCTGATAGGGTGGAATATCTTCAAGGCGATATACTTTACAGGTGAGACTGACAGGGGCACTGCATTGAATTGAGGTGATATTCAGACATACTTTCTTGAGCAAATAGGGGTGCTCGGGACGTTCAAAGGCCTGCGCCATGCCATCAACGTGTTTAGTGTTCTTGCCAAACCACCGCCCAGTGGGGTCAATGACAGACGGGGCAGCCCCACTATAAAAATCGGTTATCCAAGTGTAATCGAGATCATTGTTACGGCCGCCCCGACAGGCCGTCTTGCTCGACAACAGAAACTCAACCTCCTCATCATCATCGTTAAAGACCACATAAGGATCGGGTACCGCCCACGCCTCGGCATAAGGCAGGTTTTCGACAACATTGCCATTTGACGTTGAGTAATAGGGCATCTGGTAAGAATACCAGTTGGCTGAAGGATCATCCAGCGGGCCATCGGTAGCATAGAACATGGGCATCGGCTGGATAGAAATGCCATATGATGATTTCAATATCGATTCATGATCTACTGCTGTAGGGTTATCATTTGCAGCATTGTAAACATCCCAAGAAACATCAGTATTCTCATCAGCGTTTTGGACTGACCCATAGAAAGTATACTCAGCATAGGGCTTAAACAGGACAATGTCATGATAAAGGCTATATCCACCTACACCGTTTACAGCAATCTCCGGGCAATAGAATGCCCCGGCAGGGCGCCGATAGAAGGGCTTTAAGGGCGCATTATCCCGTACTGGCGCAGCGACAGGGGTGCGCTTGGGCATTTCATTAACACTTGCATCGGTTTGAAGGTTCATGCGACTTAATGGCGGCCGCTGCAACGACCGAGCCGCGTCGGACTTTCGTGACTGGGCTCCTGCGCTCAAGGTCATGAGCGAGGCCACAACAACAAAGAGTAAAGATTTTCTATTCATGTTCAGACAATTTAAATAATTAATAAAAATGAGATACTTTAGTCATCCTTTGACGTAGGCTGCAAATATAGACATAATTCTCTAATTTTCAAACAAAAATCAAGAAAAAAACACTTTGCGCCTTAGCTTGGGGTTTTGCCACAGAATAACAGCAAAAAAGCAAGGGCGCCTGTTCAAAAGAGGCGTCCTTGCTGCTAAAAAGTATCTTTTCAGGAAAAAAATCACATGTTCATGCCACCATCGACCTGGATGACCTGGCCGGTGACGTAGCTCGACATGTCGCTGGCGAGGAAGGTGGCCACGTTGGCGATATCCTCGACCGTGCCACCGCGGCGCAGGGGGATGCGCTGACACCACTCCTTGCGAACCTCCTCGGGGAGTTCCTGGGTCATGGCGGTGTCGATAAAGCCCGGAGCGATGGCATTGGCGCGGATGCCGCGGCTACCCATCTCCTGGGCGATGCTCTTGGCCAGAGCAATGAGGCCAGCCTTGCTGGCAGCATAGTTGGCCTGTCCGGCGTTACCGTGAACACCAACCACCGAAGCCATGTTGATGATGGAGCCATTGCGCTGACGCATCATGATGGGCACCAGAGCATGGATAAAGTTGAACGCGCTCTTGAGGTTAACAGCGATGACAGCGTCCCACTGCTGCTCGGTCATGCGCAGCATGATACCGTCCTTGGTGATGCCGGCGTTGTTGACAAGAATGTCGATGTGGCCAAAGTCCTCATGGATTTGCTTCACCACGGCCTCGGTCTCCTCAAAGCTGGCTGCGTTGCTGGCATAACCCTTGGCCTTCACGCCCAAGGCAGCGATTTCCTGCTCGGTCTGCTTGCCGTTCTCGTCGATAACGAGGTCGGTAAAGGCGACATCAGCGCCCTCGGCGGCAAACTTCAGGGCGATGGCTTTGCCGATGCCCCTGGCTGCTCCAGTGATGAGCGCCACTTTTCCTTCTAACATTTTCATTTCTCTTTTTTGTATTATAATGGTTATTAATGTTGTTTTCTTCAACCATTTGGCCTGCAAAGGTAGTAATAATTGCCGACACCACAAAATTTGCTCGCTAGCGAGCAGTTAATAGGGTTAATGGTTAGGGGTTAAAGAGAGATCCGCACCCCGACAAAACGGAATGCGGATGCTCATTAACCTTTAATCTTTAACCTTTAACCTGCGAGCGCAGCGAGCATCAGGGCCATTGGCCGCTGAGCAGGTAGTCGATGAGGACGGTCACGTCGTTGATGGTGACGCTGCCATCAGTGTTGCAGTCGGCTGAAGGGTTGTTAACGGTGCCGCCGCCCAGCAGCAGGTCGATCAGGGCCGTCACGTCGGCAATTGTCACATCGTTATCGCCATTCACGTCACCACGCAGGCTGGCATTCTTGTCGGTGAAGTAGCCCGGGTTGTCGGGGCCGCCGTCGAGGTGGGCGTAATCCTTGTCCACATGGTTGGCGTCGTAGGTGGTACCCTTACCGCCCACCAGGCTGGTACAATTCTTGAACATGTCCCAAGTGTAGCGCATGGAAGCCGTCATCCAGCCATCGCCCACATAGATGGTCCGCAGGTTATTGCAGTCGATAAACATGTGTCGTATCTCATAGACCTGAGACGTGTTGAAACTGCTCAAATCAAGGCTCGTCAATTTATAACAACTATCGAACATGAAAGCCATAATGGTCACCTCACTGGTGTTCAGATAAGTCAAGCCCTGGATGGATTCAAGATTCCACATTCTGTAAAACCAACCCCAGGTTGTCGTCGGGCGGGCATCAGCAAACGAGGGGTCAAAGACCACCTTGGTCACCTCGTGGTTGGTATTATCAATGTCCCAACCGGTATCGTACTCTCCCTCGTTCATGTCGTAGGTCCTGCCAGGGCGACCAATGCGCAGGCCGTTGTAGTAGAACGTCAGCGTAGTGTTTTCAGGTGTGTAGCAGGCATAGGCCTCTTTCAGTTCGGTGAAGTAGCCCGGGTTGCCCGCGCCACCATCGATGTGGGCATAGCCGTCACCAGAACGACCAGTCTGAAAAGTAGTGTTTTATTCATAATAAGTTAGGCTGTTGTTGATTAATAATGTTTATGTGCCGCAAAAAATACGTAAAATAATGCAAAATCAGAAGGGATAACATAGAAATTTACAATAATTATAATGACACCCACAACGATGCTCGCTACGCTCGCAGTTGGACAAAAAAAGAGACGCAAAATATTGCGTCTCTACATTTCTTTGAGCCTCTTAGCGTGAGGCTAAGGGGGTTGGGATTACCAAGCGAACATAGGATAATCTTTCATCATCTCGTTAACCTTGCCGCGAACAGCTGCGATAACAGCCTCGTCCTCGGGAGCGCGGAGAACGGTGTCGATGAGCTCGACGATGTCGCCCATCTTGTCCTCCTTGAGGCCACGGGTGGTGATGGCGGGAGTACCCAGACGCAGACCGCTGGTCTGGAAAGCGCTGCGATCGTCGAAGGGAACCATGTTCTTGTTGACGGTGATGTCAGCAGCAACGAGGGCAGCCTCGGCTACCTTACCTGTCAACTCGGGATACTTGGTGCGCAGGTCAACCAGCATGCAGTGGTTGTCGGTACCGCCCGAGCAGATCTTGTAACCCTTGTCGATGAGGGCCTGGGCCATGGCAGCGGCATTGGTGCGCACCTGGATAGCGTAGTCCTTGAACGAGGGTTGGAGGATCTCGCCAAAGGCGACAGCCTTAGCGGCAATCACGTGCTCGAGGGGACCGCCCTGAACGCCGGGGAAGACGGCGCTGTCGAGCAGCGACGACATCTTGCGGATGACACCCTTCTTGGTGGTCTTGCCCCAGGGGTTGTCAAAGTCCTTACCCAGCAGGATGATACCGCCACGGGGACCGCGCAGGGTCTTGTGGGTGGTGCTGGTAACGATGTGGGCATATTTCAAGGGGTTGTTCAACAGGCCAGCGGCGATAAGGCCGGCGGGGTGTGCCATGTCGATCATGAGCAATGCGCCCACACTGTCGGCAATCTTGCGCATGCGCTCGTAGTCCCACTCGCGGCTATAGGCGCTAGCACCACCAACGATCAACTTGGGACGCTCGCGCTGTGCCACCTCTTCCATCTGGTCATAGTCCACCAGGTTGGTGTCGGGGGTCACGTTATATTCACAAGCTTGGAACATCAAACCCGAGAAGTTAACGGGGCTACCGTGTGAGAGGTGGCCGCCATGAGCCAGGTTCAGACCCATAAACTTATCGCCGGGCTTGAGGCAAGCCATGAAGACGGCCATGTTAGCCTGAGCACCCGAGTGGGGCTGTACGTTAACATACTCGGCATCGAAGATCTGTTTCAGACGGTCGATAGCGACGTTCTCGCTCTCGTCAACACACTGGCAGCCGCCATAGTAGCGGTGGCCAGGATAACCCTCGGCATACTTGTTGGTCAGGCAGCTGCCCATGGCCTGCATAACCTGATCACTCACGAAGTTCTCACTAGCGATGAGCTCAATGCCGTGTTGCTGACGCTGATGTTCACGCTCGATGATGTCAAAAATCACTTTGTCTCGTTCCATTGATTTTTAGTTTTTAGTTTTTGTAGAGAAGCAAAATCTTGCGTCTCGAGTTGTTAGTATTAAAGTTATTTAGTCTTTTGTTTTCGGTTTCTTGCGGACTGACCAGCCAAAGTGGCCCAACTCCTCGCCCAGCGCGTAGTAATGGCCGTGGCAGTAGGTGATCAGGTCGGCGGCCTTGAGGTCGAGGGCGCCCGTCGCGGGATCGATGTAACGGTCATCGGCGATGACGTTCATCACCTCGGCGATGAACATGTCGTGGGTGCCCAGGCGCATGATGTCGCGCACGCGGCACTCGATGCTCACGGGAGCCTCCTCGATATAGGGGGCAGCCACCGTCTCGCCCTTGACGGCGGTGAGACCCATCTCACGCCACTTGTCAAAGTCGCGTCCCGAGCGAACACCACACCAGTCGGTGGCACGCGCCAAGTCGCGGTTGGTGAGGTTGAGCGTGAAGGCCATGTTGCGCTCCACAATACTGTGGCTAAGGCGCTCGGGCCTGATGGAGACATAACACATAGCTGGGTCGGAACAGATGGTCCCTACCCAAGCGGCAGTGAAGAGATTATATTCCTCGGGCGAGGCTCCACAACTCACCAGCATCGCCGGGAGCGGGTAAATCATGGTTCCAGGCCTCCAGTTCTGTTTCATGCTCTAAACGCTCGAATCTCAATTTGGTGCAAAGGTAAGGCTTTTTTGGTTAATAGCGCACAGTAAATAGTGAATAGTTACTAATTTTTTAATCATTGTCTACAGGAGAAAAAGATGTTAATAACTTTCTTATCGACCATGATAGCTATCAAGGGGAATATCCCTAACTTTGTGGTTTGTAAAACAACCTAACGACAAAGTATCGTGCACATCGTTATAGCAGGAAATATCGGGAGCGGTAAATCCACACTGGCCGAGATGCTTGCCAAGCATTACGGCTGGGAGCCTTTCATGGAGCCGGTGGTGGATAACCCTTACTTAAACGACTACTACAAGGACATCAAGCGATGGTCGTTTGCCCTCGAGGTGTTCTTCCTGAAGCAGCGTTTCAAGGACATTATGAGCATCAACGCCAGCGACAAGACCATCATCCAGGACCGCAGCATCTTTGAGGGCGTGTATATCTTCACCGCCAACAATCACGACATGGGCAACATGGATGACAGGGACTTTGAGACCTACATGGAGCTCTTTGAACAGATGATGACGATTGTCCACTTGCCCGACCTGATGATTTACCTGCGCTCCAGCGTTCCCCACCTGGTGGACAATATCCGCAAGCGCGGGCGCGACTACGAGCAGACGATCCCATTGAAATACCTGTCGAACCTCAACGAGCGTTATGAGGAGTTTGTCATGAACACCTATCAGGGTCGCAAACTCGTTATCGACGTGGACGACATGGACTATAAGAACAATCCTGAGGACTTTGCCAGCATCGTCGACAGGATTGACAAGATGATGTTTGGCCTCTTCGGCCCGTTGGACTGAACTTTATACTTCTGACAATAACAACCTAAAACTAAAATAGATATGCACATAGCAGTAGCAGGAAATATCGGCAGCGGCAAAACCACTTTGACCAAGCTGCTCGCCAAGCATTACGGATGGAGCCCACGGTTTGAGCCTGTGGACAACAACCCCTATCTTGAGGATTTCTATGCCGACATGTCACGCTGGTCATTCAACCTGCAGGTTTATTTCCTGAACAAGCGCTTCAAGGAAGTGGTTGAGATCTCACAGAGTGACATCGACATCATCCAGGACCGAACCATCTATGAGGACGCATGCATCTTCGCCCCCAATCTTCACGGACAAGGGCTGATGAGCGACCGCGACTTCAACAACTACCGCGACCTGTTTGACCTGATGATGTCGCTGGTAAAGATGCCAGACCTGATGATCTACATCCGCTCCACCATCCCCAACCTGGTGCAGCAGATCCAAAAACGCGGCCGTGACTATGAGCAGACCATGCGACTGGACTACCTTGAGGGATTGAACAAGCGCTACGAGGAATGGATCGCCGGCTACAAGGGCAACCTGGTCATCATCAATGGCGATGAGGTGAAATTTGGCGACAGTCCTGAGGATTTTCAACTTGTGTGTGACAAAATCGATACCAACTTGTTTGGCATCTTCTCTCCATTCAACCAGCAACGATAACAATTAATGCCTAATTTAAGGCTTTGACACTTGAGATGCAATGGTGTCACGCACTCCCTTAGCATTGAGCGAGTGCTTGACGGGGCGGCTCTTGATGAGTTCTGCCCTTTTTTATACCCGCGCCAACAGCATTTTGGCCTTGACATTCGGTTTTAAAGCCCAAATCCCGCCTAAAATCGGTTTTTTTGGTAATTTTGCGGCATGAGAGGCAAGAGAGCCATATCAATCGCAGCCGTGCTGCTGGCGTGGATAGCGCCAGCCATGAGCCAAGTGAGCGTGGACCATTTCACGGGTGACGGCACGCGATATTTGCGCTCGAGGCAAGAGGTGATGTACGACGACTTCTTCCATTCGGCCACCTTTGCTGTGGCAGCTACAGCCAATCCCGAGGGCCTGGTGACATTCATGCTCGAGGTCACCTATGACGAGGGACTGCTGCACGTGTCCCAGGGCGACAGCCTGACGCTGGTGCTGCGTGGCGGCGACAGGGTTATCGTCACCACCGACCGCGACCTCTCGCGCAGTGATATCGCAAAACGCCATTTCAAGGCCCGTAACGTCTATTACACCACTTGCCACTATCCCTTGTCCACCTATGACATCCAACGCATCACACGCAACCGTGTGACCAAAATCTCAGCTCAGACCGACGATTTCACCTTCGACCGCAAGCTGGATAAATTCCAAGACAAATTCAGGCGGCAGTTCACAGCCGTTTACCGATACCTGATGGGCAACGAAAAGCCCTGAGAAGTGACATGAAAGAAAATGCTCCGGGGCCCATGAGGCCTCGGAGCATTCTGTATTTTAGAACAGGGCTCCCGCTATTACTTCACGCGGAGCACCTTGCCGATCTGGACGTTGTCGTCAGTCAGACCATTCATTTTCTTAAGTTGAGCCACCGTCAAGCCGTTCTGAGCGGCAATCTTGGTCAGGTTCTCGCCCTCGCGCACCTTGTGTGTCGAGCGGCTCTCTTCGCGGCTTTCCTTGGTGGATTTCTTGGTGCTTGCGGTTACCTGCTGCTCCTTCTCTTTCTTGTTGTTCTTTTTGTTCTTGTCAGCAACAGCATCTTTTTCCTCGGCTTTCACGCTCTTCTTAGCGGCGGCATAGCGCTTGCTGGGAGCATAGTCACGCGCCTTGGTATAAGTGCTCTTGGAGAAAGTGTAGCTATCGGTATGGGTGCAACGGTTACCAAAGTCGAAGATAGCCTCAGGATTGATGGCATAACCCATGAAACGGGTCTCGAAGTGCAGGTGGGGACCCGTGCTGCGGCCCGTGTTACCGCTCAGCGCGATGGGCTGGCCGGCCTTCACATACTGGTCGGGCTTCACAAGGAAACGTGACAAGTGGCCATAAATGGTCTCCAAGCCGTTCTCGTGACGCACGATCACATAGAAACCATAACCGCCACGGTCAAAGCGGGTCAAGCGCACGCGGCCCGAGAATGCCGAATAAACGGTGTCGCCAATGGCTGAACGCAGGTCAACACCCTTGTGGGTGCGTCCAAACTGGGGACGATAGCCATAGTGGGAAGTCACATAGTTACCCTTGATGGGCATCACATAGTGGCGAACGTCAAGCACCTTAGAGTTAGGCACATTGGCATCCTTATAGCAATTCACGAGGTCGCTGTCCCAACCCTCGGTGTAAATATCGGGCTCGGGTTCGCACTCCTCATAAAGATCTGCTGCATATTTTTGGGCTTCCTTGACCTGAATCTGGTCCTTCACTCGGCTCTGCTTAGCGAGGAGGTCGCTGTGCTTCTTGCTAAAGCTCGAAGCGGATTGCACATTCTGAGCCGATGTGCCAAGCGCAAAAAGGGTCATCGCCGTCAAGGCGAAAAATATACTTTTTATATTCATTTCGGGTTATTTTCTAAGACTATTTGTTTTTAAGAACGCACAAATGTATGCATTTATTTTGGAAGGGGGGGCATTTAGACTGCTAAAAAGTGTAAAGTTTGGTTTCCTTTCCTAAACAGAGCGAGTTAAATATCTGTTTCTCAACTGAATAAAAAATTCACAAATGCAAACAGTTCAAAATCCGAAATTTGCAGTGTGATTTTTAGGAAATCAGGCCCCAATTGGCTTGCTTGTCAAAGAGGTCGCGCAGGTGTGCGGCCATCCTGCGCCCCCAGGGGGATTCCAGTTTGGGATCCTCCCTCAGATAGTCCTCGGCGGCATTACGCGCCATCTGGATAATCTGGCCGTCCTGAGCGAGATTAGCGATGTGCAGGTTAAAGGCGATGCCGCTCTGCTGGGTGCCTTCCATGTCACCTGGTCCGCGCAGTTTCATGTCCTCCTCGGCCACAACGAAACCGTCGTTGGTCTGGGTCATCACCTGCAGGCGATGCCGCGTGTCACGACCCAGGTCACTACGCGCCATGAGGATGCAATAGCTTTGGTCAGCGCCGCGCCCCACCCTGCCGCGTAACTGGTGCAGTTGCGATAGGCCAAAACGCTCGGCATCCTCGATGACCATGACCGAGGCATTGGGTACGTTCACGCCCACCTCGATAACCGTGGTCGCCACGAGGATATGGGCCTGTCCTGACGCGAATAGATTCATCTGATAGTCTTTCTCAGCGGGTTTCATGCGCCCGTGAACCATCGCCACGTTATAGTGCGGGAAGACGTCACACACCTGTTCATAGCCCTGTTCCAACGCATGCAGGTCAAGTTTCTCGTTCTCCTCGATGAGGGGATAGACGATATAAGCCTGGTGCCCCTGCCTCAACTGCGAGCCTACAAACTGATACATCTTGAAGCGGTCGGGCTCATGGCGCAACACTGTCGTGACAGGCTTGCGGCCCGGCGGCAGTTCGTCTATGACCGACACATCGAGGTCACCATAGACCGTCATCGCCAACGTGCGCGGAATGGGGGTTGCCGTCATCACCAGCACATGGGGCGGCGCGATACGGTTCTTGCTCCACAAGCGGGCACGTTGCGCCACGCCAAAGCGGTGCTGCTCATCGATGATGGCCAGACCCAAGTTGCGGAACTGCACCGTATCCTCGATGAGAGCATGGGTGCCGATAAGAATCTGCAACTCACCGCTCATCAGCGCCTCGTGGATGGCAGTGCGCTGTTTTTTGCGGGTCGAGCCCGTCAAGAGCGCCACCTTAACGCCGATGGCGTCGGCAAGCGGTTTGATGGTCTCAAGATGCTGTCCCGCCAAAATCTCGGTAGGAGCCATGATACAGGCCTGATAGCCGTTGTCTAGGGCAATAAGCGCGGTCATGAACGCCACAACCGTCTTACCACTACCCACATCGCCTTGCAGCAGGCGGTTCATCTGCTTGCCGCTGCCCATATCGTGGCGCATCTCGCGGATGACCCGCTTTTGAGCCCCCGTGAGCGGGAACTGGAGCACATTGTGATAAAAACCGTTGAAATAGGCGCCCACCTGGCTGAAGACATGGCCCACCAACCGGCGGCTGCTCCCCTTGATATAGTGCAAAATGTTCAGTTCCAGGAAAAACAACTCCTCAAACTTGAGCCTCAGCTGTGCCCGTTGCAAAGCGCGCTGGTCGGCAGGCAAGTGAATGTTGCGCAACGACTCGGCCAGCGGCATGAGGCGGTAACGCTGTATCAGTTCGGGAGGCAATGTCTCCTCGATATGCTCCACGGCTGGGGTGCTCAATAGGCCAACCACAAGCTTGTGGATTGCTCGTGAGGTAAACGAGCGGTTACGCAGCGTTTCGGTAAGGTTATAAACGCCCTGCAGGCCCTGGTTCACGATCTCACCGTTGGCCACATCCACCTCGGGATGAACGATATTGAGGTGATTGTTGAACAATGAGGGTTTGCCAAAGAGGACATACTGAGTCTGGGTGTTATAGCTGCGCTGGATAGATGCCACACGGTTAAACCACACGACCTCGATGGTGCCGGTTCCGTCGGTGAACAAAGCCTGAAGGCGTCGCTTTCGTCCCTCACCTACCGCCGTGAAAGTAATGAAGCGCCCCTTGAGCTGCACCGCTGTCTCATCGCCCGTCAATTCATTAACTTTGTTAATGACGCTGCGATCGATATAACGGAACGGGAAATAATACAGCAGGTCGTAATATGAAGATATGCCGAGCTCTTTTTTGAGCAGTTCGGCACGCTTGGGGCCCACGCCGTGCAGGTACTGTATGTCGGTGTGGCGCAGGTCAGGCATCGGGGTTGAGCAAGTATTCGGCAAGCGCCAGGTCCATTGGACGGGTAATTTTCAAATTCTTCGGGTCACCTTCAACAAGGATCACACTGTGGCCATACCGCTCGACCACCGAGGCATCGTCGGTAAAAGTCGGATCAAACTTTTGCCTATAAGCTTCCATCAGCAATCGGGCATCAAACGCCTGAGGTGTTTGTACGGCTCGCAGCGATGAACGGTCAAGGGCATGGCTTGCCTCGCCATCAACCTGACGAACCGAATCATTGAGCATGACCACGGGAATGGCAGCACCATCGCGACGGGCTGCCTCAAGGACGCGATTGATGAGATCGGGGCCAGCTAATGGGCGCACGCCGTCATGCACGGAAATCACATCAACATCGGTGATGTCAACAATGCTGTCGAGCGCGTTTTTCACGCTGTGCCAGCGTGTCTCGCCGCCAGGCACAATACGGTGAGGAACCTCAAAGCCATATTCACGGCATAATTGCTGCCATAGCTCCATCTGCCCTTGGGGCAAAGCCACGATGACATCAAAAGAACCGTCCCCATTTTCTTCAAAGGCCTCGATGGTTCGCATCAGGATGGGAAGCCCACCCAGTTCCAGGAACTGCTTGGGCATCTCAGCGCCAAAACGCGTACCGCTGCCACCAGCTACTATAATCGCTACCGTTCTCATGTTGTTTTCACTATTTTAGGCTTGCAAAGTTAAGCAAAAACAAGCAATAAAAGGCAAAAAAGAAACGGTTCTTTTGAAGTGCTCCAAAGAAGAACCGTTCCCTTTTTTCTCAATAAATGCTGGTTGTAACCAACCGATTATTTTTTCTTGGTTTTCTTTTTATCCTTGCTGATGGTGCCACGGCTGGCATCGGTGGCCTTAATGTTGTCGAGGCGATTAGCTTTGCCAGTGAGTGTAGATGCGTTGGCTTTCACGCTGTGGTCACTTGACAACTTGCCGGTCTTCTTGAGAAACTCGCGTTGGGCCTTGGCCATCTGCTCACGGAACTCAGCACTACCCTGCAGGGCCGAATAACCGATGCTGGCAGCAACACGGCTGGCGTCCACATCGCTCTGCCAGTGGGCGCCCACAATCACGCGGCTCTCGCCGTACATCCAGCCACGGGCAAAGATCTCATTGGCAGCAGCGGGATTCACCTCGGCAAGCAACAGGGCGGCAGTCCAACCACGCATGGTATGGCCCGAGGGATATGAACCTTCACCCGAGAGTTCGGCCTCCTCATCGGTGAGCATCTTGTCCTGGTAACGCTCAAAGGGGCGCTGGCGATGATAATAGGCCTTGGGTGCGACACGCATGGCATCGGTCGTTGTGAGGCTGGTCACCATCAACTTCCAGATTTCGGGCGTGTTCTCAGGAGTAATCGCCAAACCAAAGGGAACCGAAAACTCAGCTAGCAAGGCCTCGTAAGACCACACGGCATCGCGCCTGGCGATCTCGGCGCGTTCAGTGTCGAGTCGTTGTAACTTGCCCCAGGCAAAGCGTTCCATATCGTAAGCAAATTCGGGACTATCAAATGCAGGAGGTGCCGGCAAGCACTTAATCAGGTCAGGTAGTTGATCAACAGTGAGATAAGGCTGGATCTCATTCTGCGCATTCATCGTCATGGCCGCCATGACCATGGACAATGCAATTACATAAAACTTCTTCATAATCATATAAACAGTTATCGTTTTGACTGTGCAAAAGTAGTACAAATAATTTGTTCAAGTGATAATTGGCGCTAGCCTTTTTCAAGGCAATGAAATAGGGGAAAAGGGTAAAATTTAAAAAGGAACTTTAAGTCTTAACTTAAAATTCCTTTTTAGGTTTCAAATAGGTAAAATTTCTAAGGTAAAAAAGATTGTTTCAGGTTTATGGCGCAAAATTATAGTCATTTTTTGAACTATGGACATTCAAATTATATGTTATAAAACATATTTTTTGAATCCGCTTTGAAAAATTTGACTTAATCGTTTGAAAATCAGCAATGCAAACGATTGCTTAATTTTTATTGTTTTTCAAAGAATTTGAGGGAAAATTGCCCATTGCTGTCAAGAACGACATAGGAGCACAGCGAGATCCAATCGCCCAAAAAGATGACTGGCGGCATCCCATCGGCCTCGTTCATGCGGGCAATGTGAAGGTGACCGTAAACGAAGGCTTCGATGTCGGGATGGTTGGCATAAAAATCACGGGAGAAATCGATGAGCCGCTCGGCGGCACGCTCTGACACGGCCTGTTGCCTGGCGGGGTCACGTCCTGTGCGGTTCTCGTTAGACCACCCGGTGGCAATGGGATAGGTCCAACGTGGATGGATAGCGGCATAAAGCCACTGGCACACCTTATTATAAAAGCACCAGCGCGTGAAGCGGTACATCACCGGCTGGACACCCACATCGTCGCCATGGGCGATGAGGATACGCTTTCCAGCCGTCTCGACCACCGTGTGCCCCTTGAGCACCGTCATCCCCAGCTGGTCGCGCAGGTAGTCAAACAACCACACGTCGTGATTGCCCGTCACCCAAGTGAGTTTCACGCCACTGTCGGCCAACTCAGCCAATTTGCCAAAGAAACGGATATATCCCCTGGGCACCACATATTTATATTCGTACCAGTAGTCCAGGATGTCACCAAGCAAATACAACTCGGCAGCATCATCCTTAATGGAGTCCAAAAAGCGGCACACGCGCCGCTCGCGCCCCACGGGGTCATCCATATATTTTGCCCCGAGGTGCAGGTCAGATATAAAATAGGTGTTCTTGGACATATTACTGCTTTATCTCCCGTTAACTTATCTAGCGCCTAATACCTAGAGCCAAAAGCCTAGATTACATCATACCCAGTTCCAGTTTGGCCTCGTCGGTCATCATGCGTGGATCCCACTCGGGTTCAAACACCAGGTTGACCGTCGCACTGGTCACACCGTCCACGCTCTCAACCTTTTGCCTCACATCCTCGAAGATGAAATCAGCGATCGGGCAGTTGGGCGCGGTAAGCGTCATATCAATATCCACATGGCCGTCGTCGCCCAGATCGATTTTATAAATCAACCCCAGGCTATAAACATCGACAGGCAGCTCAGGGTCATAGACCGTCTTGAGCATCTTAACGATGCCTTCCTCGATTTTCAGTTTCTGTTCTTGTTCCATAACTGGCCGCAAAAGTAGTGAAAAAGTGGCAATCAACTACCCAAAACACGTGCCAAAATGAAATCTTAGTGCCAAAAACGATAAAATCAAGATAATCAGCCATCGCCAAATCCAATCGGCACGAATCAAAAAAAAACATGCGAAGAAAAAAAATTTTACAAAAAATGCTGAATATTAGCACTTAATTAGAAAAAAATGCCGATATTTGCAGTCGCAAAATCGAAAAGGGGCTCAATTTTGGGCGCTTTTTATTTGGCGCCTCGCCAAAAGAAAACCCAACAACCTCTTGAAGATGAAGCAATTAGAGAGATATGATCATTTAATTTTTTAACCCAAAACATTAAATTTAGAAATACAATGACTAAAGCAGAAATCGTAAGAGAGATTGCTCAATCAACAGGCATTGACAAAGCATCGGTTCTGGAAACCGTTGAGAAGTTCATGGATACCGTTAAGGATTCGCTGGCAAATGGCGAGAATGTGTACCTGCGCGGTTTTGGTAGCTTTATCGTGAAGACCCGTTCACAGAAGACTGCCCGCAACATCAGCAAGAACACTGTTATCATCATCCCAGAGCACAAGATCCCCGCTTTCAAGCCCGCTAAGGTGTTCATGGATCAGGTGAAGTAATCGCTGGCCAAGAGATTGACAACACATCATAATTAATTCATTATAAATAATTAATAACATGCCAAACGGAAAAAAACGCAAAGGCCACAAGATGGCTACGCACAAGCGTAAAAAAAGACTGCGCAAGAACCGTCACAAAAACAAAAAGTAACTGTTGCGTAGTCAATCTGTGACAACTGTGAAATAGCGGGAACAAACGAATTGGCACGCACAATGAGGCGTCATGAATATAATTAGGAGTGAAGCCCATAGTGTCAATTGGTTTGTTCCTGTTTTCTATTTCAGGAGATGACCCCAAACGGGGCCTCCACATCGAGCCCTTTTCCTAAGCACCCTTGAACTGCCACTGTCCAGCGGGACGATACCTGGCAGCCATGCAAGTGCCGATTGTATATCACATTAAGATTAATCGTTGATGTATCAATCTGTTATATTTTTATTGGTTTTCACCCTACACCTTCTGCGATGAGAAGTGAACTAGTAGTTGACGTCACGCCCAAAGACATGACAACGGCACTGCTCGAAGACGGCCGACTCGTGTCATTGCAGCGGGAGACGAGAGACGCCTCCTATGCTGTGGGCAACCTCTACCTTGCCAAGGTGAAGAAGCTGATGCCGGGACTTAATGCCGCCTTTGTCAACGTAGGCCATCCCAAGGACGCATTCCTTCATTACCTTGATTTGGGTTCACAATTCAACACTTTTTCTCAATACATCAAGACGGTACGCGATAATCCCAACAAACGGCCAGTAAGCATCAGCAAAATCAAGAACCAGCCCGAGACCGACAAACACGGAACAGTCTCAGACTTGCTCACTCAAGGGCAGGAACTGCTGGTGCAAATCGCCAAAGAGCCCATATCGACTAAGGGTCCTAGACTCACCACCGAAATCACCTTCACCGGGCGTTTCATGGTGCTCACTCCATTCAACGACCGCATCTCGGTCTCACAAAAAATTAAGGACCATGCCGAGAAGACCCGACTGCGCAGACTTATCGAGAGCATGAAACCCAAGAACTTCGGGATCATCGTGCGCACATCGGCCGAGAACAAAAAAGCAGCTGAGCTCAACGCCGAGCTCAAGATACTGCTCAAAGCATGGGATGACGCCATTGCCAAGATACAGCAGGCCACCTCTCCCGCCCTCGTCTATGAGGAAGAAAGCCGTGCCGTCGGAGAGATCAGGGACATCTTCAATCCCGAGTTTGAGAGCATTCAAGTCAACAATGCCGAAGTGTATGAACAAATCCACGACTATGTGAACCTGATAGCCCCCGATCGCAGCGAAATCGTCAAACTTTACAGCGACGACACTCCTATTTTTGACAAGTTTGGCATATCCAAACAGATCAAGTCGTCGTTTGGAAAGACGGTATCCTTCAAATCGGGCGCATACATAATCGTAGAAAGCACCGAAGCCCTTCACGTCATCGATGTAAACTCAGGTAACCGATCGCGCACCAGCACCGACCAGGAAAGCAACGCGCTGAGCGTGAACCTGCTCGCCGCCGACGAGATAGCCAGGCAGTTGCGCCTGCGCGATATGGGCGGCATCATCGTGATTGACTTCATCGATATGGCCAAGGCCGAACACCGGCAGGAACTGTACAAGCACATGCGCGAAGTGATGCAAAAAGACCGCGCGCGCCACAACATCCTGCCGCTGAGCAAATTCGGACTCATGCAAATCACGCGTCAGCGTGTGCGACCCGCATTGGACATCGCCACCGCCGAGACCTGCCCATCATGTGGAGGCACCGGCCACGTGCAGCCTTCATTGCTTTTTACCGACAAGTTGAAAGACAAGATTGATTACCTTGTCAACACGTTGAAAGCGAGCAACTTCATTATGTATGTCCATCCGTTTGTTGATGCCTACCTCAAGAAGGGTATTGTGAGCGAATACTGGAAATGGCGCAGGGAGTTCAAGCGCAAATTCCGCATCCTGCCCGATCAGTCGCTCAACTACCTTGAGTATAAGGTCATCGACAAAGATCGTAACGAGATTGACCTTAAAGATGAAAAAGACACCAGCAGCAGCGAGACCAGCAAGAAGGAACGACGTTCCAAGCGGTCAGGAGCCAATGCTGAAGACGAGAACCAGGACTGATGCCCCTCCCCACCCTTGAAACGCATCATCCTGAGGCAGACATCACCGCCGCCCCCGCGAGATACCAGCGAGGGCGGCTTTTTATTTCAAAAAATTATAAGGCTTATAAGGCCTACAAGACAAATGAATCCTCGTGACAATTGATTAATCCTGTTCACGAGCGATAAAACCCACAAAAAGGACTTAGTGACATTGAGGCTTGGCATGGGACAGCGAGACAGAGTTGTTACAGTAGCAAAATGCCACAGTTAAATAATGTGAAACTGTTATGAGGTTGAGCAAAATGGGTTATATTTGCAGGGTAAAAATACTTTACTTTAATCATCTTAAACCAATTAACATTACAACATGGCAACAAAGAAAACCAAACCTGCTGTGAAAAAAGAAACCAAGAGTAAGAAAAACAATTGTCAACCCAATCCGCTGGGTGCCGAGACCAAGCGCTACATCGCGATGGAAGACCGCTATGGCGCTCACAACTACCATCCCCTGCCCGTAGTCCTGAAGAAGGGTAAAGGCATCTATGTGTGGGACGTAGAGGGCAAGAAATACTTCGATTTCCTGTCGGCCTACTCGGCTGTTAACCAGGGCCACTGCCACCCGCGCATCGTGAAGGCGCTGAAGGACCAGACCAACTCGCTGTGCCTTACCTCACGCGCATTCTACAACAACGCGTTCTGCGAGTATGAGAAATTCATGCATAGCTACTTTGGCTATGACAAGGTGCTGCCCATGAACACCGGTGCCGAGGGCGTTGAGACCGCTCTGAAGCTTGCCCGCCGCTGGGGTGTAGCCAAGAAGGGTATCCCCAACGACAAGGTGAAAATCATCTGCTGTGAGGGTAACTTCCACGGCCGCACGGTGACCGTCATCACCATGAGCGACGATCCCAGCAGCTATGCCGATTACGGTCCCCTGACCCCTGGCTTCATCCGCATTCCTTATAACGATCCCGAGGCGCTGAAGAAAGCGCTTGAGAAATATGGCAACGAAGTGGCCGCCTTTATCGCTGAGCCTATCCAGGGCGAGGCTGGCGTGTTCGTTCCCGATGATGGCTACCTGAAGAAATGCTTTGACTTGTGCCACGAGCACAACGTGCTTTTCATTGCCGATGAGGTGCAGACCGGTATCGCCCGCACGGGTAAGATGCTGTGCTCACAGCACGACGGCATCCGTCCCGACATCGTGATCCTGGGCAAGGCCCTGGGTGGTGGTGTGCTGCCCGTTTCGGCTTGCTTGGCCGACGATGACATCATGCTCAACGTGAAACCCGGCGAGCACGGCTCAACCTTTGGAGGTTTCCCGCTGGCTGCCCGCGTGGCAGTTGAGGCCTTGAAGGTGGTGAAGGACGAGAAGCTCGTTCAGAACGCCGAGAAGATGGGTAAGATCTTCCGCGAGGAGATCAAGAAGATCAACTCACCGTTCATCGTGCAGGTGCGCGGCCGCGGTCTGTTGAACGCCATCGTTACAAAGCCCGTCGAGGGCAAGACCGCTTGGGACATCTGCCTCAAGCTGCGTGACAACGGCTTGCTGGCCAAGCCGACCCATGACCACATCATCCGCTTTGCTCCTCCCTTGTGCATCACCAAGGACGAGCTCATGGTGGCCATCGGCATCATCAAGAAGACCTTCGAGCAGATGTTCGGATAATTTATCATTCAAGTGTCGCATGCCATTCGCATGCGGCACTTGAAGTTTAAAGGTTAGAGTTTAGGGGTTAAAAACTCTAGCTCTACTCATTAACCATCCATATTCAACCAAAAACAAACAAAAACTAGTAACTAGAAACTAGTAACTAAAAACTAGTAACTAAAAACTTAAAACATAAAATGAATAACGCTGTTATCAATTTTCCCCTTCCCGCCAATGAGCCGGTGAAGGCCTATATGCCCGGTTCTCCCGAGCGCGTTGCTCTCGAGGCTGAACTCGAGCGCCAGAGTAAACTCGTAGTCGATATCCCCATCATCATCGGTGGCAAGGAAATCCGCACTGGTGACACGGGTACCGTTACCTGCCCCCACGACCACAAACACGTGCTCGCCACCTACCACAAGGTGACCAAGAAAGAGATCAAGATGGCCATCGATGCCGCTATGAAGGCATGGAAAGAGTGGAGCCGCACACCGTGGACTACCCGCGCCGCTATCGTGATGAAGATGGCTGAGCTCCTCGCCACCAAGTATCGTCCCATCATGAATGCCGCTACTATGCTGGGCCAGAGCAAGAACATCTACCAGGCCGAAATCGACTCGGCTTGCGAGACCATCGACTTCTTCCGCTACAATGTGCACTATGCCAGCAAGATTTACGGCATGCAGCCCAAGGACGGCGTGGGCCAACTGAACCACACCGAGTATCGTCCCCTCGAGGGCTTTATCCTGGCTGTTACCCCGTTTAACTTCACCTCGATTGCCAGCAACCTGTGCATGACTCCCGTGCTCATGGGTAACGTGGCCCTGTGGAAGCCCTCTACCACCGCCCTGCTGAGCAACTATTACCTGATGCAACTCTACAAGGAAGCCGGTCTGCCCGACGGCGTGATCAACTTCCTGCCCGGTAGCGGCGCCCTTATCGGCGAGGTTGCTACCGATAGCAAGTACTTCAGCGGCATCCACTTCACCGGCAGCACCGCCACGTTCAAGTCGTTGTGGAAACAGGCCAGCATGAATGTGGACAAGTACATCTCCTATCCCCGTCTCGTGGGTGAGACCGGTGGCAAGGACTTCATCTTTGTTCATCCCAGTGCCGACAAGAAGGCCGTGGCAACCGCTGCGTTCTGCGGTGCGTTTGAGTTCCAGGGCCAGAAGTGTTCGGCTGCTTCGCGCATGTACATCCCCAAGAGCCTGTGGCCCGACGTACTGAAGGACATCAAGGCCATGTGCAAGGAGGTGAAGATGGGTGACGTGAAAGACCCCATGAACTTCATCAACGCCGTGATCGACGAGGCTTCGTTTGACAAGTGCAAGAGCTACATCGACTTTGCCAAGGAGGCTGATGATGCCAAAATCGTCATCGGTGGCAAGTGCGACAAGAAGAAAGGCTGGTTTGTTGAGCCCACCGTGATTGAGACCACCAATCCGCGCTTCAAGTCGATGGAAGAGGAAATCTTTGGCCCTGTGCTGACGGTTTACCCCTATGACGACGACAAGGTGAACGAGACCGCTCGCCTGTGTGACGAGACCTCGCCTTATGGCCTGACCGGTGCTGTTTGGGGCCGTGACCGCCTTGAGGTGGAGAAGTTGACCGACAAGCTCTGCTATGCCGCTGGTAACTTCTACATCAACGACAAGCCGACAGGCGCCGTTGTAGGTATGCAGCCCTTTGGTGGTGCCCGTGCCAGTGGTACCAACGACAAGGCTGGTGGCGAGTTCAACCTCATCCGCTGGATCATCCCGCGCGTGATCAAGGAGACCCTCGTGTCACCGACCGACTACCGCTACACATACCTGAAATAGTCAACAGTTAATTGTAACAATTAACAATATCAACAATGAGGGTGCGTCAAGTTATTTGGCTCACCCTCGTTTAGAATATAGCCGACATATCAGCATTATGAATGCAATAACCAAAATCTCAGTAACACTTATCCTAGCTTTTCTATGCATCACATTGAATGCGCAAGGCTACGAGCAGGTCAATGACATCAGCTATACCCATAAAACCGACGCCTACTCGCTGGAGCGGCTGAAACTTGATGTGTATCATCCCAAGGGCGTGACTGAACGCCCAGTTGTAGTGTGGTTCCATGGTGGCGGCCTGGAAGCTGGCAACAAGGAGATTCCGGCACAACTCAGGGAAAAAGACATCGTGGTTGTCGGGGTAAACTATAGACTATTACCACAAGTAACCGTCAAGGAAACGCTTGATGATGCCGCCGAGGCGGTGGCTTGGGTGTTCAGGCACATCACTGATTATGGCGGTGACCCGCGCAAAATCGTCGTGTCAGGCCACTCGGCAGGTGGCTACATCTCAATGATGCTGAGCTTGGATAAGCATTGGCTGGCAGCCTATGGCATTGATGCCGACAGTGTCATGATGTATGTCCCGTTCAGCGGACAGGCCATTACCCATTATAATGTGCGCAAGATGCAAGGCATTCCGCCCTTGCAGGCCACCATCGACGAGTATGCGCCGCTGTATTGGGTGCGCGGCGATTGCCCGCCATTGGTGTTGATATGCGGTGATAGGGAATTGGAGCTATACGGCCGCTATGACGAGAACCAGTATCTGGCCCGCATGATGAAACTTGCCGGGCACCAGCAGACCTATCTTTATGAGATTGACGGCCACGGGCACGGCGGCATGGTCGACCCGGGATTCCATATCCTCGAGACCCACCTCCGCCAGATGCTCGACCTCCCCGTCTATCCCTAATCCCCTATTGCAAAGACAATTTCCACCACTACGACAGGGTCCCCTATGAGGTTGTTGCAAAACTCAATAGACACTACAAGTTATCGGCCTACGGCCGAGAAATTAAACAAAAATTTGTATATAAATTAAACAAAATGATTTATATTTTAATTTTATTCATAATTTTGTTAATTTCTCGCGCGTAGCGCGATCATATAAGTTTTAGGTGTTAGTTTCGCAACAAACCCTCCCATTCTATCAAACCCCATCACTCCCTATCCACCAGAAAAACGGGCTGGAGCGCTTTGCCCCAGCCCGCATCATCTTATACTGCATCAATCCGTTTTAGTCTCAATACATTCTTTTTTAGAGCTTAAAGATTTAGCTTGAGCACCTGAGAATCAATGCCCGCTCAGGAGCATGTCGATAAGGGCTGTCACATCAGCTATGTTTACAATGCCATCACCGTCCACGTCGGCATTAGTGGGAACAGTGCCGCCACTCAGCAGAATGTCTATCAAAGCGGTCACGTCGGCGATGTTCACACTGTTATCACCGTCAACATCACCCGTCTTGGTGGGACCATTATAGGTCAGCCTGTAACCACCGCTGCCACCATAGCGGTAAACCTTGACATAATAAGTGCCCATTTCAACATCATTGGCATGGAAGGTGATCGTATCAGAGCCATAGTTTGAGGTTGAGGCCGAGAAACTGCCCATGGAATAGGTGGTGCCATCACTTCTCAAACCGTAAACACAAGAATTAGTGCGGTATAACAACAAGTTCTCGGTGCCGGTTACTGTTAATTCGATAGAACCTTTCTTGGTAACAGTGAATCTGTACCAGTCCTGATTATCGGTAACGTCATCCGAAGTGCGGTAACCTAATCTGCCTTGCTTGGTCGGGCCGCTGGGCAGCCAACCGGCGTGCTCGTAATCCTCATTGGGTTCTGCATCATTGGACAGCGGGCATCGAGTGAACTTATAATACAGCTTGTAGCCGCCGCCACCGGTACTGTTATAGCGGTTGATGTGGATGTAATAGGTGCCGGGGCCCACGTCGGTGGCTTTGAATGTCATGGTATCAGTCTGAGAGGCGGAGATGGTATTTCCCGTAAAATGGCCTCGGCTATAAATGTCATTGTTCTTGTAGCCATTAACGGTGCTGTACTGGGGATAGAATCTCACCGTCCCGGTGGCGGTGGCCATGAGTTCAATCTGCCCTTCCTCGGGAACAACGATTTTGTACCAGTCATCGGTGTCGGTGACGTCATCCGATGTGCGGTAGCCTAACCTGCCCTCCACGGTCTTGCCGCTTTCAAGCAGGCTGGAGTGCTCATAGTCGTTGTTGGGCTCCGGGTCAGCTGCAAGCGCACAAGGAGTAAACTTGTAATACAGCCTGTAAGTTCCGGGACCAGTACTGTTATAGCTCATGAGCTTGATGTAATAGGTGCCTATGCCCACGTCGGTGGCTTTGAATGTGATGGTATCAGATTTGGAACCAGGACCAGGAAGGAGATTCCCCGTAAAATGGCCTCGGTCATAAATGTCACCGTTCTTGTAGCCATAAACGATGCAATAATAGGCATAGAAGTTCACACCCTCGGCAAAGCCTTGGAACTCAATCTGTCCCTCCTCGGGAACGACAATTTTGTACCATACCTCGCTGTCGTTGCCCCCGAACGTGCCGGTCTTGGTCGCTCCGCTGTTGATTAGCGTGGCGGTCTGCCACGAACTGCCTTGTGCCAGCAGGCCCATCGAGGTCGCCAGCATTACTGCAAATAGTAAAAATAATTTCTTCATAATGTACTCATGGGTTAAATAGTTAATAATATATGTGAATTAAATTCATTCATGGAAATGTAAATATATAGAACATATAATGGGCAAAAATACTTGTTGCAAAGTTAGTTCAACAATGCTACTGGGGGCCTCTCAAAAAAGTAAAAACGACTCTCAAAAATATTTTTGGGAGTCGTTTTTCGTATATTTACCACTGTAACAATATTTTTTATGAATTATGGAGATTTCATCAAGCTTGTTGAGATTAAGAATTAGTGGTTTTCCAATCGTTGGGCGTAGTGCCGGTGATGGATTTGAAGATGCGATAGAACGATGATTCACTAGAAAAACCTGCCGCAGTCCACACTTCCGTCAACTTGATGTCGGGGGAACAACTGAGCATTTGTTGAGCAAACTTCACACGATAGGTGTTGACAAACTGAGGGAAGGTGCAGTTGTGGCGTGACTTGATGCAATTGGATAAGACAATGCGGTTTGTACCCAAAGCATTGGCGATATCGGTAACCTTCAGGTCTGGGTTCAAGAAAGGACGCTCCTCCTCCATCATCTGGAGAAGACGACGCATAAGTTCGGCACAATCCTCACCATCGTCAGTTGCCTCCAAATCCTCGGCTAGGGGGGCGGTAAGAGTTTCCGCATCGGGCAATTCAATGGGCGGCATTTCATCTGTTTGTCCCATTTTCTTTCGCCTGAACAGCAAGGCCATCAGAGCGGCCACGGCAGCGATAGTCAGAACAAGAAGAGCCCACTTCCACAGCGGCCAACCTGTTGCCGCGGCCTTGCTGTGTGGGCTGACGTGAATCAGCCACGTGGCAGCGGTGGGTTTGAAGAATGAGGATTTAGGCACGCCACCTATCAGCATCAAGTCTCCGTCGGCGTTCAGAAGTGGAACCGTGACGTCCACATCGGTCAGCACGTCGGTGAAACAAAAAGTCAGACGGGCCGGTGTGGGGACATAGTCGATAGCGACAACATACACGTGTGTTGAGTCACATGGCGATACGGAACTGGAATCACAACCGATAAGATATGCCCGCTGACGCTGACGGTCAACAAGGAAGCTGATGCTGTAGTGGATTTCACCCCATTGATACGAACTGGGGATGGGCACATCAGTAGCCAGCAACGAGAATTCTCCATTGGTGACGCGGGCAATGGCTGGCTGTCCATCATCATTTTTGATCGGTAACAGATAGGAATAGTCCCCTTTAGACTTATCGCCGATAAAAACAGTGGATGACGGCCAGAACGTGAATCCCGGGAGGATCCTCCACTCCTCGAGCAATGGCACATGGTATGGTTCACCCTTCAGGCGGTCGACCACTGGCTGAGTGATTTCATGACCTACCGTGTCCCGTCCACCGATGATTATGGCATTATCTTTAGCCGTTTGCAGTATGTACGGGGTGCATCGGCCGACACTCACCCCCTTCACCGGCAAGAAACTGATCTTACCGTCATAGATTTCGATGGCATCCTCATGGTGCCAGTTGCCGGCAATGACGGCACGGCCATCGTCCAACGCCAAGGACGATGCCAAAGCTCGCTTGGTGTCGAGACTGGCAAATCCTTCTGACGTGCGAGTTAACGGATCATAGAGTTCGGCCTCAAAACTTTGCCCGACGCCCAGATTCTCGCTGTGTCCTCCAGCGATGAGCACTTTACCTGTCGTCAGTTCAACGGCAAAGCCGTCATCATGGTTGAATGCGGTCGGCACCAAATGCCACTTGCCGTCCTTATAATATTCGAGGGTAGGCGTCGGCACGAAGTTGGTGGTGTGCCCGCCAATTGCCGTCGGCTCACCGTTCAGCAGCAACACCGTATGTCCATAACGAGGCACGTTCATGTCTGCCAGCCGCTCTGCCTCAACTTTCACGACGGGACATTGCATCCCAGCGCTACCTTGCTGAGCAGCAAGTGGCAGCAGCACTATAAGGCTATATAATAGGAGAAGGTATCTCATCGGCTGAGCGGGTTTAGAGTGCAAATATCGCCATAATCCCTGAGCCGTGCAAGCACACCACCATAATACTACCATTCTCCGCCAGCCACACCGCGACAGGATAATGTTGCAAGAATACTGGCAGAGGGCATCAGAATACCCTGTCCCAAGGAAAAAACAGAAGAATAAAAAGGCTGATGATAAATAAACTAGCGACTAGGGGGCAGAAACTAGAAACTTATTACTAATTTTGCAGTTTGAACAAATACTAAATCTTTCTTGACATGAGCAACGACAAGATATTGCAGCCGATGGCGGGCATGACCCTTGAGGAGATGCAGGATGCAGTGAGTGCACTGGGCATGCCACGTTTTGTGGCCAAACAGTTGGCACAGTGGATTTACCAGAAACGAGTAAATGACTTTGAGCAGATGCTCAATATCTCGAAGGCCAACCGAGAACTACTGGAGAGCCGCTACTGCGTGGGCCTTTACCCACCCAGCCAAGTTGCCACCAGCGAGGACGGCACGGTGAAATACCTGTTTGACGTGGGTGACAAGCGCGCAGTCGAGTCGGTATATATTCCCGAAGAAGAACGCGCCACACTGTGCATCTCGTCACAGAAAGGTTGCAGGATGAACTGCTACTTCTGCATGACGGGCAAGCAGGGCTTCCATGGCAACCTGACATCCAACCAGATCATCAACCAGGTGCTGAGCATCCCCGACAGCGACAAGCTGACCAATGTCGTGTTCATGGGCATGGGCGAGCCGCTGGATAACATCGAGGAAATTCTCAGGGTGATCGCCATCCTTACCGAGCCTTGGGGACTGGCATGGAGCCCCAAACGCGTGACGGTTTCCACAGTGGGTAAACTGCCTGAGCTAAAAATCTTGTGTGAACAGACCAGCGTACACATCGCTGTGAGCGTCCACAACGCCGACCAAGAGGAACGTTCGTCGATGATGCCGATTGAGCGCATCTCTCCCATTGACCGTGTCATGGATGTGCTGAGCAACTACGACTTCGCCCACCAGCGCCGTCTGTCGGTAGAATACATCTGCTGGCAATGGTTCAACGATGACATCCAGCACGCCGAGAAGCTGCGCGAACTGCTGCCCAATGAGCACGTGCGCGTGAACCTTATCCGTTTCCATCCAATTCCCGGCATTGAGAAGTTGCGCACGAGCAGCGACGAGAGGATGGCCTACTTCCGTGACTACCTCAACAGCAAGGGCGTGACCTGCACCATTCGCCGCAGCCGTGGGGAGGACATCGCTGCAGCTTGCGGCCAGCTTGCTGGCCAAGTGCGCAAACAACAGGCCACGGAACGCAAAGCCCCAACCGCCAAAGACGAGAAGGCACCACAAAAAGACAAAAAGCCTGCTACTAAGAAGCCACGCGAGCGCAAAACCAGAAAATAACCCGATAAAACAAGCCCTTTAGTCATGAAAAAAGTTAACACATTCCTCTTGATGCTGGTTGCGCTCTCCACAGCCTTCCAAGTTCTTGCCAGTGAGCCTAGGAACTACTACAATAACGCCCTGGGTAAAAGCGACGAGGCACTAATGAACGCCCTTAACAGCATTATCCACAACCACCGGCAGGTATCCTACAGCAGCGGACTGCTTCAGGCCTTTGCTATAGCCGATGTCGATAGCGATGGCTATATCATCGATATCTACAGCAACTGCCGGTATCGGACCAGCGACAACGGTTCATCGGCCTCCCATGTGGGCGAAGGCTATAACCGTGAACATAGTTTCCCCAGGAGCTGGTTTGGCGGTGAAGTAGCCCCGATGAACACCGACGTGTTCCATGTCTACCCCACCGATATCAAGGTAAACAGCCAACGCGGCAATAACCCCTATGGCGTCTGTGCGAACGGCACACGCTTGACTTACGGTTCATATGTAGCCAAGGGCAAATTAGGGCAAAGCACCTATCCAGGATACAATGGTACCGTTTTTGAGCCGGACGACGAGTATAAAGGTGACTTAGCACGCACATACTTTTACATGGCTACCTGCTATAAGTATGAACTGCAATCATGGCCTGGTAGCCCCCAGTTGGACTATGCCACCAACAGGTATAAGGCGTTCTCGACCTGGACGATCAATATGCTGATGGAGTGGACCCGCCTGGATCCCGTCAGCGAGAAAGAAATCAAGCGCAATGAAGCCGTTTATGGCATTCAGGGCAACCGCAATCCGTTCATTGACCACCCCGAACTGGCTGAATACATCTGGGGCAACATGCAGGGCCAAATGTGGAATGGCACAGGCCAAGAAATACCGCCCGCTATCACGTCGCCCGAGGACGGCTCGATATTCGACATGGGCACGACCACCGTTGGCACCGAGCTGACGTATCAGGTCCTTATTAAGGGCGAGGGCTTGACGAAGCGATTGACCACGTCGATGAGCGATAACGAGTATTTCTATGTGAGCGCCAACTCGTTCTCGGCCAGCGAGGCCAACAGCGGCACAATGCTCACAGTTACCTTTACCGCCGACGACTTGGGCACCTTTAACGACACCATCAACATCAGCAGCGACGAGGTAAGCACCACTTTTGTCCTCATTGCTACTGCGACCGATCCGGGCGAAGTGCCGCCTCCTGTCGTCCTGGGTGACAGCATCATAGAGGATTGGGAAGGTTGCACGACTGGCGGTTACTGGGATGACACCGTTGAGGGACATGCCTGGACTTGGGACTTCGTCGATGCCGGCATCTGGAGTGATAACAACAGCCATGGCCAGCAGTCATGCCGCCTGGGCAAGAGCAACAGCAGTTCCATCACCATGGCCGAGGACGTAGATGGCGGCACGAGCGCCATCAGTTTCTGGGCAGCATGCTTCAACAATGACCAAGATGCCAACCTGCGCGTTGATTACAGCACCAATCATGGCGCGACGTGGGCCGAACTTGGGGATTTCACCGTCACAAGAGGCGCCTTGCAACTAATCATCTTGGACATTCCCACCACGGGCAGTACCCGCTTCCGCATCGTGCAGACGAGCGGTATGCGCGTCAATATAGACGACATCACCATCTTTGGTCGCCCACAACACCTTCTTGGCGATGTGAACAATGATGGTGAGGTCAATATCAGTGACGTTAATGCGGTCATCGATATCATCTTGGGCGGCACTGCTGATGACGAAACCATGAACTATGCCGATGTAAGTAGCGATCATGAGATCAACATTTCAGACATCAACGCCATATTAGACTTGATAATGGCTGATTAAGATCCTTATCAAGAAATAATTAAGGCTGCCACAAATTGATTGTGACAGCCTTATTTCTTTACTATTAATTCCAGTAGGTTATTTCACTGGAATCTTGTCGATGCGGCGCTGGTGACGACCACCCTCGTAAGGAGTCGTCAGGAAAGCCTCAACCATGCAGATGGCCTCCTCGTCGGTGACGAAACGACCAGGCATAGCAATCACGTTAGCATCGTTATGCTGACGGGCAAGACGGGCAACAGCCAGACGCCAGCACAAGGCTGAACGGATGCCCTGATGCTTGTTGAGGGTGATGTTGATGCCCTCACCGCTGCCACACACAGCAATGCCAGGATAGCACTCGCCCTGCTCCACAGCAGCTGCGCAAGGATGGGCAAAGTCGGGATAGTCACAGCTTTCCTCGCTGTGCGTGCCAAAGTCCTTGTAGGCGATGCCCTGCTCGTCGAGCCAGCGTTTAATGGCCTCCTTGGTAGGATAGCCGGCGTGGTCGCTGCACAGTGCAACAGGCAGGCCAGGTTTCAAAATTGAATTCTCCATGTTCTTCACTTTAAATGGCCGAAAGTGTATCAAAAGTTTTCTGCTGGAATTTTAACCGCCCTGCGGGCGGGAAATTAAACAAATTTTTTATTAAAATTTTTATCTAATTTTTTAAATAATTTGTATGAATTTCCCGTGCGATAGCACGGTCATTTTACCAAGTCATAGTTTTGATATAGTTTTGGCACTGGGAATTTATTTCTTCAAAGCCTGGAGAGCTTGCTCCATTGTGGCGATTTTACTCTCGGCATCAGCCTTTTTCTTACGCTCGTTGGCGACAACGGCCTCGGGGGCATTGGCGACAAAGCGCTCGTTGCTCAGCTTCTTGTCGACGCTGGCCAGGAAGCCACGGGTGTATTCCAAATCGGCCTCGAGCTTCTTGATTTCCTCCTCGACATCGATGCTGCCGGTAACGGGAACGGCAAACTCAGCAGTGCCGACCATGAAGGCGGGCGCCGTGGGATCTTTCTCGGTCACGGCCTCGATTTTGTCGAGTCCGGCGAGTTTGATGATGATGGCCTCGAGCGGATTGTTCAGGCCACCGACGGCTTGCAGCGTGAGTTGCTCCTTGTTGGGGAGGTTCTTCTGCTTGCGCACGTTGCGCACACCGGCAACAATCTCCTTGACGTCGGCCATCGCCTTGAGCAAAGCGGCATCGGCCTGCTCGGGCTCGGGAATGAGGGCATACATGATGCTCTCGCCATCCTTACGCTCGTCGAGGTGCTGCCACAGTTCCTCGGTGATGAAGGGCATGAACGGATGCAACAGACGCAGCAGCATGTCGAAGAACTCGAGCGTGGCCTGCATGGTAGCACGGTCCATCGGCTGGCCAAAGGCAGGTTTCACGGCCTCGAGATACCAAGCCGAGAACTCTTCCCAGAACAGGCGGTAGAGCACCATCATGGCATCGCTCAAGCGGAACTTGGCGAAGTGGTCCTTGACAGTGGCCAAGGCATCGTTGAGGGTGTGGCGGAACCACATCACAGCCTGACGGCTGGCCTCGGGCTGCTCGACATCGGCTACCTCCCAACCCTTGACGAGACGGAAGGCATTCCAGATCTTGTTGTTGAAGTTGCGGCCCTGCTCACACAACGCGTCATCATAGAGGATGTCGTTGCCGGCGGGAGCGGCAAGCATCAGACCCATGCGGACACCGTCGGCGCCGAATTTGTCAATCAGCATCAGCGGGTCGGGCGAGTTGCCCAGCGACTTGGACATCTTGCGGCCCAACTTGTCGCGAACAACACCGGTGAAATAGACGTTGCGGAACGGCATATCGCCCATGTACTCATAGCCAGCCATGATCATGCGGGCCACCCAGAAGAAGATGATATCGGGGGCGGTCACCAGGTCGTTGGTGGGATAGTAGTACTTAATCTCCTCGTTGCCGGGGTTGTTGATGCCGTCGAACAGCGAGATGGGCCACAGCCATGAACTGAACCACGTGTCGAGGGCGTCCTCGTCGTGGCGCAGTTGGCTGGCTTCGATATTCTCGTAGCCGGGAATCTTGCGGGCCTTTTCCAGGGCCTCCTCCTCGTTCATGGCAACCACATAAACCTCCTTCTCCTCGTCGTCGGTGGGCAGGAAGTAAGCGGGAATGCGGTGTCCCCACCACAACTGGCGCGAGATACACCAGTCCTGAATGCCCTCGAGCCAGACGTTGTAGATATTTTTGTACTTGGCGGGATGGAACTTGAGTTCGTCGTTCTGCACACAGGGCAGCGCGATGTCGGCAAAGTGCTTCATCTTGAGGAACCACTGCATGCACAGGCGAGGCTCGACGGCGGTGTCGCTGTTGCGCTCGCTGTAGCCCACCTTGTTGTCATAGTCCTCAATCTTCTCGATCAGACCGGCATTCTGCAGGTCGGGCACGATCACCTTGCGGCACTCCATTCGGTCCATACCGACATAGAGCGGCGACTGCTCGCTGATGGTGGCATCGGCATTGAAGATATCGATGGTTTCCAAGTTATGCGTCTTGCCCAGGACGTAGTCGTTGGGGTCATGGGCGGGAGTCACCTTCAGACAACCCGTACCGAACTCTATCTCGACATAACGGTCCTCGATGACATTGATGACACGGCCCACCAGCGGCACGATTACCTTGCGGCCCTTGAGCCACTGGTTCTTGGGATCCTTGGGGTTGATGCACATGGCGGTATCGCCCATGATGGTCTCGGGGCGCGTGGTGGCCACGACGGCATAGTATCCCTTCTCATCCTTGTGGATGATGTTACCCTCGGCACGCAGTTGCTCCTCGTTCTCGAGGGTCTGCAGGCCGTCAACATAGTACTTGAGGTAATACAGGTGGCTCTTCTCCTCGCGGTAGATAACCTCCTCGTTGCTCAATGCTGTCTGTGCCTTGGGGTCCCAGTTCACCATGCGCAATCCGCGGTAGATGTAGCCCTTGTCATAGAGGTCCACAAACACCTTGAGCACGCTCTTGCTGCGGGTCTCGTCCATCGTGAAGGCGGTGCGGCTCCAGTCACAGGAGGCACCCAGTTTGCGCAACTGCTGCAGGATGATGCCGCCGTGCTCATGCGTCCAGTCCCAAGCATGCTTGAGGAACTCGTCGCGGGTAAGGTCACGCTTGCGGATACCCTGCTCGGCAAGGCGTTTCACCACCTTGGCCTCGGTAGCAATCGAGGCATGGTCGGTACCGGGAACCCACAAGGCGTTCTTGCCCTCCATGCGCGCGCGGCGGATGAGGATGTCCTGGATGGTGTTGTTGAGCATATGGCCCATGTGCAGTACGCCCGTCACATTGGGGGGCGGGATAACGATGCAATAGGGTTCACGCTCATCGGGCACGCTCTTGAACAGGTCGTGCGATTCCCAATACTTATACCACTTGTCCTCGACCTCTTTGGGGTCGTATTTCGTAGCCAGTGTATTCTCTTTCTCGCTCATTGTTTTTGGTTATAATAATGTTTTTAGTTCCAATTAAACGGCAAAGGTAATGAAAAACCGCCAAACTGCAAAACTGCATTGTAGTTTTTAATCGCAAGTATCAATAGAAAGCGGCTGAATTGCCTGAGGAACAATTCAGCCGCATGTGATATGAAGTGATGTTGGAATAGTTTTTACTCTTCTAAGCCATATCGAAACGAAAAACTGTTGGTTTCGGGCACAAATTCATTATCGATAAACAACACTTTCCAGGGGCGGATATTCATCAGTGCCGTTTTGGCGTCCTGAGATAACCTGCTTTTCACCTCATCATTACCACCCTTGAAATCGATTTTCACGCTGCAAGCCAACAGATTTCCCAAGGAGTCAACCTGAATGTCGGATACATTACAAACGAATCCTTTTACTCCAGCCAAATCCGGATAATTCTCGACTGGAATGGGTATCAACTGACGTATCTTTTCGCCGGATTCCGAATCGTTCATTCTGTACTTGCTTTTGAATTCCTCAATCGAGAAACCATTAACCACAATCCTGTTGTGATAGGAAACGCTGTCTGTCACTCGTCCCTGATCGACCGTGTAGTACTGTTCGTATTCCAGGCTGCGCATATACCCCTGGTGTACGTATTTTACCGCATGGCCTCTTGCGACTCTTACTTTCCCAGTGATCCATGACGCAACGATTTCGCCATCGACATAGTAGTCATGGAAGACCTTGATCATATCATCGGCAGGGAGAAACGGGGGTATTTCTTTTCCATCCTTGTTGTTTGCAGGGAAGATCGTCGTTGCCATTACGGACTTGTCAAAGTCAAACCCCACCCTGATGCTATCCAGATAAAGTTGCCCGTCACGGATACTCCAATACCCAGTATAACCATGCCAGTTGCCAGAACTAATTCTTCGTTCTTTGGGCAAGACATCCAGTAAGTGATGGAAAAGAGCAGAATCTCTTTCGACAGGCTGTCCCATCAAAGTCCATCTCTCGCCATCAATATAGATGACATCGCCCTGGTAGGCCGTAGCCAATGAACTGACAGCAATACCCAACACAAATATGCTTAAAATAAACCGTTTCATGACGCCAAAGTTTTAGTGATTTGTCTGCTGCAAAATTATAGCGAAAAAACGAAAAACGGCCAGCATTTAATGGTCATTCTTCGTTATTCAATATATTGAATTTCAGTTAATTAAAAAAGAAAAAGGTCATCTTGGGGTCATTCGAAATTCCATAATTAAAAACTACCCCGAAAAACGCGTTTTTGGGGCATTCCGGTAGAAGGAAACGCAGAAAATGAGTACCTTTGCAGTGTAATTACAAAACCGTCGATTATGGGAACAATCAACTTCACGCAGATTCTGAGTGCAACACTGGTATTGCTGAGTATTATCGACATTGTGGGCTCGATACCCATCATCCTGCAGTTGAGGGAAAAGGGACGACATGTGGATGCCGTTAAAGCCACCCTCTACTCTACCCTGCTGATGGTGGGCTTCTACTATGGCGGCCACTGGTTGCTGCGCATCTTCAACTGCGACATCCACTCGTTTGCCACGGCAGGCGGTTTCCTGATGTTCCTGATGGCACTGGAGATGATCCTGGATGTGGAAATTTTCAAGAACAACACGCCCAACAAGGGGGCGACAATGGTGCCGATGGTGTTCCCGCTGATTGCGGGCGCCGGCGTGCTGACGACGCTCATCTCGCTCAAGGCGATGTATGACGATGTGAACATCTTCATCGGCCTGGCCATCAACATGATTTGGGTGTTCCTGGTCATCAAGAGCACAGGTAAAATCCAGAAGTTGCTGGGCGAAGGCGGCATGATGTTCTCGCGCAAGTTTTTCGGTATCATCCTGCTGGCAATGAGCGTGAAGATGATGACCGAGAACATCGCTCATTTGTTTTAGCAAATGAGCGATGTTGATTAGTGATGTGTGATTAGAGATTAGAGATTTGTAAACAATACAAAATGACAGGCGTTCCGTAATATTATTTGCATATCTCATTAATTATCATTACATTTGCAGCGAGTAAGCAAGCCCTATAGAGATTGAATCTGTGTTTATTAGCATATATGTTTCAACTTAACAAGCTTAAATTTTATGAAGAGATTTTTTTCACTATTTGCAATTTCCCTGCTGACCATGTCAGCATGGGCTGCTAACACCTATGTGAAGGTGACCAGCATTGACCAACTGGAAGCAGGCAAGAAGTACATCCTCGTCAATGAGGAAGCCAGCCGCGCCATGGGTGTAATCACTGGTACCTCTACCAACTATGGCAGCGCTGTCGACGTCACCATCGAGAATGGTATTATCGACATCGAGGGTACTGATGTAGTTGAACTCTTCTCGGGAGAGGGCAGCGATGACGTCTATGGCCATGCCACATGGACCTTTGACATTGGTGAAGGTAGCCATTACATGTGCTGGGCTTCAGGCAATTCTTTGAACACGGTCAACTCCTCGGCCCCCAACAATGCGATGTGGATCGCTACCTTGACCGATGATGGTGTCGTGCTGACCAACAAGGCCGATAACACCCGCAAGCTTCAGTACAATTCAGGATCACCTCGCTTCGCTTGCTACACCAGCAGCCAGAAGCCTGCTGTCCTGTACGTTGAGGATGCTAATGTCACGCCTCCCGTGACTGTTGCTGCGCCCACGCTGCCTGAGTCTCAGGAGTTTGAAAACAGCCTCACCGTAAGCATCACCAACAATGAGGAAGGTGCCGACCTCATGTACGCCCTCAATGATGGCGAATTTACTGAATACACCGAGGCCCTCACTATCACCGAGACCACCACGGTTCATGCCAAGGCTGTCAAGGGCGATGTCGAGAGTGAAGTAGTTAGTGCTACCTACACCAAGGTTGAGCCTGTTGTCTTAACCAAGCCTTATGTGAAGGTAAACAGCGTTGACGAGCTGGAAGTAGGCAAGAAGTATATCATCGTCAATGAGGAAAGGAAACTCGCCATGGGTGAGATCACTGGTGGCTCGACCCATTATGGTAGCCATATCGAGATCCCCATCGTTGAAGATGTTGCTTACATCGGTGGCACTCAGGCCGTAGAGCTGACTTTGGGCGAGGGTAATATGGACGTCCTCGGCAATGACACTTGGACCTTTGAGATCAATGGCTCAGGAAGCTATATTCTTTGGAATTCAGGTAACTCGCTCGACGCTGTCACTGGTGACGGCGCAACTGGCGCAACTGGTGCACAATGGATAGCTAATGCAACCGACGATGGTATTGTACTGATCAACAAGTCTGATAACGCTCGCAAGCTTCAGTATAATCCAAGTAGCCCCCGTTTTGCTTGCTATACTACCAGCCAGCAGCCCGCTGTCCTCTATGTAGAATATGTTCCCCAGGAGGAGGGCATCACCACCCTTAGCCAAGCCAATGCTTTGGAAAATGACGAGAACTTCACCTTCGACGGCGACGCTGTTGTTACCGCCTTCAAGAATGGCTACCTGTTCTTGCGCGACGAGAGCGGCTATGGTATGATTTCTGGCGTAGAAGGCACCTTTGCAAACGGTCAGGTGCTGAACCAGGGCTGGAATGCCACCAAGACCAGCAACGACGGTTGGGCTTGGTACACCGGTGCTACAGACCTGAGCACCAGCGATGAAACCAATGCCGAGTTGGCTGCAGCCCAGAAGATCACCACCTTCCCTGATGAGAGCATGCTCAATGCCTATGTTTACGTCGAGAAGGTGAACAAGGGATTCTTCCCAATCCGTGTTTTACCCCTGCGCGACGACAACACGAGCATTACGATAGCCTCTTACCCGTGGGCAGTGAATCAGCCCGCATCTAGCGGCGATTGGAATGCCTATGGTGTTATTGTCAAGAATGGTGGCACATTGGAGTTCGCTCTTGTTGCTTGGGAGAAATATGTTGAGCCTCAGCCCGAAGGTCTGCGTGGCGACGTGAACATGGACAATGACGTTACCATTGCTGACGCTAGCGCCCTTATCGACTACCTATTGACCCATGATGCTACTGGTATCAGCCTTGAAAATGCAAACTGCAACCTTGACGAGGAAGTTACCATCGCTGATGCTTCTGCTCTCATTGACTACCTGCTGACTCACATCTGGGCCAACTAATTCAATCTAAGAACAATACTAACTTTTAGACCTCAAGAGGGTGAACCAACATGCGGTTCACTCTCTTGTTTTATTAATGACAAATTCATTAAGCTCACGTTATCAACGAGCCGCAAGATTTTGCTTCTCTACATTGTCATGTGGGAGATAAAACGACAGCCACCCCATGGAGGGATGCTGCCGTCGCTATATCAGGAAAGAGGAATTGGGAATCTATTTCTTCCAGGCTGGGGTGCTCTCGTTCCAGCAGCGGTCAAGAGCGGTCACGGCATATTGCCATTTACCCTTATCACCGTCGGGCAAGACGAAGGATGTCTCGCCAGTGATAGCCAAGATGTTGTCGACATTGTCTAGACTACCCTTTTTGCCCTTAGCGAAGCGGTAAATGACAAAACACACCGCTTGTTGCATGGGGTCATCAGTCTTGCGGACATTCCACACCAGACATTTCTTGCCATTGATCTTCTTGACCTTGACATCGCTGACGGCATGAGGAGCGGTGTCGTCCAGCCAGGTATAGGCGGGGATGAGGGCAGGATGGCTCATCTGGTTGGTTTCCAGCGAGTCGAGCACACCCTTGAAATTCTCGGTAATGGTGTATCCAGGCCACCAAGTCACGCCGTGCACGTCGGGCAAGGCACGTTGCAAGCGCAGCTTATGGTCGAGCTGGGTGGGATTGGAGGGATTGCCACCCTCGTCGGCGATGTCCTGATGGGTCATCACATTGCGCACCGCCTGGCCATAGTACATGTGGCGTCCATTGGCATGGTCGTTCCACCAGTGCATGAGCACAAGGTCACTAGCCAACTTGTGCTCCAATTCCCAATAGAGTTGGGGCACCATATAGTCCACCCACCCCTCGGCTGTCCATTTCGGGCAGTCGGCATAGAGGGCGTCATAGCACTGCAGGCCATTGGTCTCGCTGCCATCGGGGTCGCTCGCCTTGTTGCGCCAGATGCCGAAGGGGCTGATACCGAAGCGCACCCAGGGTTTTACCTCCTGGATAGTGCCATGCAGCTGCTCGATGAGCAAATCGACATTGTGGCGCCGCCAATCGTTCTTATCCCAACCGATGCCATACATGTTATAGGATGTGGTGTCGGGGAAATCGACTCCCGTGACGGGATAGGGATAGAAATAATCGTCCATGTGCAGCGCGTCAATATCATAACGCACGAGGATGTCCCTGACCACGGTATCGATGAAATCACGGCACTCGGGAAGACCTGGATCGAAATACAACTTGCCGTCGGCATACTTAAGGAACCACTCGGGATGCTCATAGTAGATGTGTCCGGGAGCAGGCTTATCTTCTTCGCTGCTGGTCACACGGTAAGGGTTAATCCAGGCGTGCAGCTCCATGCCCCGCTTGTGGGATTGCTCTATCATGAACTGCAAGGGGTCCCACACGGGATTGGGAGCCTTGCCTGGCTCTCCAGTGAGCCATCGGGTCCACGGCTCTAAATCGCTCTTGTAAGCGGCATCGGCCTGCGGACGAATCTGCCAAATGACAGCATTGCAATTGGCACGTTGCAGCAGGTCAAGCTGGTTAATGAGATATTGGCGGGTCTCATCGGGCGTCATGCGGGCATACTGTTCCTGCCCGATGATGTGCATCCAGGCGCCACGGAACTCATGCTTGGGCAAACGCGACACATCATGGTCCTTAGCCATGGCACAACTCACCAGTGTCGCAACCAGTAATGACAAGAAAAGCAATCGTTTCATATATACTTGATTTTTATAGATTAATCATTCCCTGGGAATAAAAGAGACGCAAAATATTTGCGTCTCTACTTTTTCAGTCACATGGATTAAGATATTATTCCTCAGTTTGCGGAACCCAGACATAGGCACCCAGATCCACCGCGCCGCTAGCGCCTGATTGCCGGTCGTTGCCATAGCGGTCAAAACGCGCCTCGGGGGGACATAAGTCAGGATTTCCCTTACCGATGGCATCACTCTCGTTGCGCAAGCGGTAATCGAAATAATAGTCATCGCGGACAGTGAGGAAAGGCATGTTTAATGAGTCGGCTCTCCACACACAGTTAATGAAATGGTTGTCATCAGTGCCATTACTCCTTAACATGCAATAACGCAGATACACATCAAACCCCTCCAGATCGCCCTTGTTGTTGATCTCGCTGGCAAGTCCATACAAGATACAATTATCGAAATATGCCTTTAACTTGCCGATGGAGCCATCTTCATACTCCACGTCAAAGACATTGAGGATGGGCTCCTTTGGTACCTTGAACAGGTAGTAGTTGGCGAAAGTACACTGACTCATCATCACTCTACCGCCAGCAAAATAGGCCACACCCTCGGCGGCATCACTGAACTCGGTGCCAATAGCTTGGACGTAGCAAGTCTGTGCCACCAGGCAAGAAGACGCCGAGTTGGTCAACACGCAGTTGATGAGTTTCAGCGCACAATGCGTGGTGTCGCTATCGTCGTTGCTGCAGTGCATGCCGATGCTACTGCCCTTCATGATGACATGCTTCAACACATTGCCCATCGTGGGCGGCGTGAAAATAACTCCACCCCATTGTCCAGACATGATGTCAAAGCTGATTTCTCCCACAACGTGGTCCAAACGGTCGCCACGGAAGGTGATAGGCCCTTCAGCCGTGCCGTTGGCCAGCATGGTTCCCGCACAACGCAATGCCGCCTTGTCATGGAAAAGGAGCGTGGCTCCAGCATCGATGGTGAGCGTGGCATCTTCAGCCACAAAAAGGGTGTCATAAATCAAATAGGGCTTATTGGCCGTGAAGCGCGTATCGGTGCCAATTGTATCGCCGACAATGCGCACCACATCCTGCCCCCATGCCGTCAAGGTCACTTTCTGGCTCATGCCATTGGTCTCAAACTCAATGCGATCTTCAATGTAAGTGGGCTCATCCTGTTCCATCTCGTCTAGGCGCGCCTCGATGAAGATATAAATGGAGTCGTTGCCACGAATCTCAACATTATGGAACTCGTCGCCACGCATGCCGTCAACATTAATGAAGAAATGCCCCTTGGTCGCTAGTCCCGCTACCTTAATAGAGGATATGCTAATCTGCTTAGGACTACGGTTATAGACCACCATCTGCTTGGTTGCTGTCCCCTGAAGCGTGATGACCGTATCAAATGCCACAGTATCCCTATTAAACGCCAGATAGTCACTTGATAAAGTCGTGAAACCATCCTCGATGCAAGAGGAAAGCAGTGTGGAAATTGCCAGCACTGAGGCAACAATCAGCAGGTATATTCTTGTATGAGTCATTATATCTCTTTTTTTAATATAAACGTGAGATAAAGGCTTTTAGTGTATCCGACTTACCTATTCACGTTCAAAGACCGCCACCATCGGATAGTGGTCACTCTCGCCCTCCTTGTCACGGCGGCAAATCAGGGGCTTGATGTTGCCACGATAAAAGATATGGTCAATTTTGACATACATGTGGTTGGCATGGAAAGTATACATGGGACCGAAGCCAGTATCGGCCCAGGCATCCCGCAAGTCCTCGCCACACAACGTGCGGTAGGCGAAAGAGCCCGGCGTGTCGTTCAAGTCGCCCATAACGAGCACGTCGCCCACAGTCTCGTCAAGCAACTGGCGCATCGCCTCGACCTGGGGCACATGTCTGCGAAATCCCTCGCCCAGTTTTTTGACCACTGACTTGATGCGCCGCTTGCGGCCTGATGGCACATTGATCGAATCAAAGATCTGATTATCGTTGCTATTGAACCGAAGTGAACTCAGGTGCATACTGATTACCCTGATGTCGTCACCGGGCACATCGACATCCCACGCCTTGATAAAGTAATTGATGGAGTCTTTAGCCAATATGGGTGTCCTCACCTCGGTAAAGGGATATTTTGACAAAATGCCAACATCAAAGAAAGCCTCCTTGCGGTAAGGGTATTTCTTATAAAGCTCATCCAACATGGGTTCAACCGGTTTCAATTGCTCATACCTGAAATACACCAATCCCTCCTGAATGACCACAATATCGGCATTCTGGTCAAGGATATAGCGCATGTTCTTACTCGGCTCTTCATTATTCAACCAGTTGAACTGTGTCACATTCATTGTCAAGACCTTGAGCTGTGCTGCATCAGGATTGGCTTTAGTATGGCTCAAATTAAACGGACATATCAAGCGTAGCGTGGGCCATGAGAGCAACAATGCCCCAAAGATAACAACAGCAGCGCGCCATTGCTTAAATATCAGCAGTACAACCATGAAGGCGATGGCGGCAATGGCGACAACAGGCAATGCCAGCGTTGCCATTGAAGGCAATACCCAAATCGTGGGATTGACACGCCCGCCATAAGCGGCGAACAGCAACGCGAAGGCAGCAATGATGGCTAAAAGCCGAGCGATATATTTCATTGAGTGATAATTAGCATATTTTCCATCCTGGCTTGAAGAAAGGCTCCTGAGCCGAAAAACGAGGCGCATAAGTCTTGAGCAACCATATCAAAGGCCATTCACACAACATCGTCAAGACGAAGACGAACAAGGTGAGTTCCACGCCAGGCTCCATGCCAAAATGCACGAAAAGGAAACGAATGGGAAGGAAAAACAACGGATGAGTACCCAAGATAATGAGCGAATACCGACCATAGTGACAGAACACAGGAATACGTGGCAGCGGTTTACAGGCCCAAAACAAGGACAATATAGCCACAAACGGCAAGAGATAGAGTTTCCAATAAGCAGGAAAGACCTGGAAGTGCAAGTTCATAAATTCACTCAACAGGTAAATGGGTACCGAAACTGCCAGTAAAGCGATTATACCAAACTTATCCCAGCGAGAAGGCGTCAATACCCCCAGGCGCTTCATGCCCCACCCCAGCACGAAGTAAGGCATCGCCACTAACGAGGAATCCAGCATTAAGGGTAATTCTATTTTATTGATTCCCAAGTAGTAACCAATAATCGAAAGCACAACCGTCGCTGCCAATAGCCCCCAAATGGGCTTGATCAAGCGATGCATGGCATAAAAGATGATGTTCACCCAAAACAGGCTGGGCAGGAACCACAAGGGAGTGGTTATCGCCCAATAACGCAAGTAGAACGGCTCCACAAGGCGGATGGGTGACAAGTCAATCGCCTCGGCACCAATGGCCATGCGGAAAACAGCCTCACAACACCTGACAAGATAGGCAAAAACGATAAAAAAAACAAACGGCACAAGGATGTTATTCACCTTGCGCCGCGTGAAATCGGCAAAGCCCTCGTAGAGCTTAAAAAAGATGCCTGAAATGAAATAATACATCGGCAGGCGAAAAGCCTGCAAAGCATCATTCAGGTTTGGGAGCAGATAATTAAAGAAATCATGGTCAATGTGGTACATCACGATGAGCATGATGCACAGGCACTTCATGAAATCGATATAGGCAATGCGCTCCCTGGCCATCGTCATCCATCCCGGCACCTGCTAAGCCCGAGGGTTAAAAACACCCTGACGGGCACAGTCAATGCTCTATTTCAATTTTGAATTGATCATGGAGACAACACGCGAGAAGTCGGTCATCTCGGCAATCTCCTCAGGCTCAAGCTCTATATCGAAAGCATCTTCCAGCTCTGAAGCCATTGTCAGATGGCGCAACGAGTCCCAGCGCTCACAATTCTTCTGAGATATGTCGGTAGAGATCTCTTCAATGCCGAATACCGAACGCATGATCTCCATCACTTGGTCTTCTAAGTTCATAATACCTTGATTTTATAATAATCTTTTATTTCAGTCTCTTTATCCAATGTCATCACATAATGCTTGGAGCTGTCATCAGCTATACCGATACATTCCATGCCTATGCGATCATAAAAATCGGCGGTCTGTCCATTCTTAGCAGTGGGAAGGTAATCGGCGACGACCTTCTGCACGCCCTCGTCATGCAACAGATTGAGCACCGTGCCTAAAAACGCGTCCTCGATGCCTTTTCCCAAAACGCGGCAACTGAGCAACAACGAGTCAATTCCCACGGTATCCCAGTCAATCTGCTCGAGGAAAATGGCACCCGTGACACCACTGTCGCCAAAACGGTCTCTCACGCTCATGCAATAAACGCGCCAACCGTCATTCAGCCGCTGGCGTATGTCGGCCTCGGTATAACGGCGGGTCGTGAGATTGAACTGATTGGTCTTTTGCGTCATCTGGGCGATGCGCGGCATGTTAAAGTCGTCGGCGGGAATAATGTCAATCTCCATCAACAGGCTGCGCAGGTAGCTATCCAAGTCGGCAAACCTTGCCTGCTGGGCCCTGCGCATCGCATTGGCCTGATACTGCTGAGTCTTGTTGCGGTCCTCGGCAGTGACGGCATAGATGCGGAAATACCGCTCGACCAATTCCTTGAAGAAAGGCATGAGCATGTAAGGTTTCTCAGGAAAATCGGGCACAGTCACCTGTGGCAGCATCTGCTTGACCAGTTCCCTCTCGGCCGGATTGTCATCGATAAACACAAAACTATCCAAGCCTATGTTGAGTTCATCAGCTATATCTCGGATATTGGTAACCTTATCGGTCCAATTAATGCGCAAAGCACTGAAATGCTCTCTCTTGAGCTCCATAAACGGATTGCAATCCCAAGCCTCCTGAACGTCGGCTTCATTATTCTTGCTGCAAATCGCCAATATCACGCCATTGCGCGACAACTGCAACAAAGCGCGCTGCCAATAAGAGAATGCGTTACCGGGATAATCCCCACCTAGCTTGATGCCGTCAACGCCATCCTCGCCAAGGACCCCATCCCATAGGGTGTTATCGAGGTCAAGCACCAGACATTTCTTGCGTTTCAAGGCAAGTTCTCCCTCGATCCGCCGCCACCAAGCCTGGAAGTCGCGCGCCAGTTTTGGATTGATCAGGGACTGCGACATGAGGAAGTATTTCCAATTGACTAAAGTATATGCATCGTATCGGGAGGTGAAATCAGAGAAATCCACCCTCTTGACGTTGGGATGATGATCAGCCAACTGAGCCACATGGCGGTTAAAATCCATTACCGCATGATCTACAGCGACATCATCACCTGTGAGTTTTATCGGGAATAGATTTACAAGCGAGAATATGATAAACGGCTTGTGCGCATCGATTTTTGACAATACAAGCTCGAGTTTGTCGCGGTAGGACGCTATCTCCTGAGCCAGTTGAGTGCTGTCGGCATTCACTGGAACTTGATAGCACCAGATATATCGGTCCACATCCTGTGGCACCAAACTGATGTCCCCATAGCCTGAATAAGCTATGCCATCATCGCCAAACAGGGTCTCAACCGTTTGATTTCGATAAACAAAAGTATTCATACTTAGTTTTTTACCATTCCATAAAGCCGGCTTAAGAATGACCACACCCTGGGATGCATCATTAAGCCGTGAAGGATTTTCCACTTTGTGCCGATGTAATTGATTTCAGGCCCGATACACGGGAACGGGTAAAGCCCCAGGTCACGCATATGGGCAACAACCTCATCTACACAGCCGCAAGTGAGTGACTTGGTCATGCTGAAAAACAAATACAGGTTTCTCAATCCCTTCACACTTGCGGGAGACTGAGCACCAGTTGTCGCTTCATAATCAGTGATGGAGCGATTAATCAAGGCAGCGGCATCAATTTGACTAAAAATACGACGGAGCAAATGATTACGGTCGGTGTTATTCATGGCGCTATCACTGCGGTTCACATAACAATAAGGAGTCGCATCGTTATAAGCCACCCGACTGGCATGAAGCAGGAACTTAGCAGCCAACGCGCCGTCTTCACATGCGATGAGCGAGGTGTCAAACCTGAGGCTCAAGCGGTTAAGGTGCTCCAGTCTCACCAGATACCAGCAAACATACTGCATCATGGGATAGTGGTCCAAAAACTCTGGCCCATTCATGACAGGCGTTGTAGGAGGCATTTCATCAAGGGGCTTTGAAACTTTGATGAAATTACCGTCGGTATCTACCCACTTGAAGTTGAACATGAGGACATCGAGGTCCTCGTCAACGGCACGTCTCAAGAGTGGTCCCATCACGTTCTCCTCAAGATAGTCGTCACTGTCAACAAACTGGACAAAACGTCCACGGGCGTTATCTAAAGCCCTGTTGCGGGCCGCACTAACGCCGGCATTGGCTTGGGTAATCAATCGAATCTGGGGATGGTCCTTAGCCAAGGCCTCAATCACCTCGCGGCTATTGTCACTCGAGCCATCATCAACAGCAATCACCTCATACTCCTCAGGCTGCAGGCCCTGATTAAGCAGGGATTGCAGGCACTTGGTAAGATAAGGCGCGGTATTGTAAACCGGCAGGATGTAAGTCAACAGGACGTTAGACATTACTTAAAGGCTTCGACTAACTCGATAAGTCCTGAATTTTTATTAAACATGAACGCAATGTTCCTGTTTTCCAAGGCACAAGCGGGAACAGGACCATTGACCAGCATGAAACGCTGCCTGCGCAACTGGGCGATGGCTTCCTGAATGTCCTTAACCTCGTAACACGTGTGATAGGGAGAGACGCCCACAGCGTCCAGCGTCCTCAGCACTGGGCTTTGCTCATCAAGCGGCTCAAGTAATTCAACCCGAGGAGCACCTTCCTTCTCCATAAAACAGACATTCACATGCTGCAAGGGGTCTGGAATAACCGGATGCACAATGTAGCCCATCGACTGGTAAAAAGCCGATGTCTTGGCTATATCGCGACAAGCGATGCCAATATGATGGAAGGTGAGCAGTTCAGCCATTAATATTCAATAACGGGAGAAACGTTGCAGTTCTTCATCGGGATCAACGCCGCACCCCAACTGAGGCCAGCACCGAAACCGCTCATCACCACAGTATTCTCGCCACCAAGCTTGCCACAGAGTTCACTGGCAACGGTCAAGGGCACAGACGTGCTACTGGTATTCCCGTACTTGCTGATGCAATAAGGAACTTTGGTGCGATCCATTTTCAGTTTCTTCACGAAGAAGTCCATCATGAAGCGGTTAGCCTGATGGAAGACGAGATAGTCTACATCATCGACGGTCTTTCCAGTAACGCTGAGCAATTCCTTGACGCATCGGGGCACCTTGCTAATGGCGAAATTAAACACATCCATTCCGTCCATAAACACCTCAAGGTCATTGCGGATGTTGCCATCTTCCTGCTCCCGCTCGACACACGATTCGGGGGTAATGGGGTTGCGCATTCCAGCGTGAATCTTAAGAGCGTCTTCACCACTGCCATCGGTATTGAGGATAAAGGTAGCGTCGTCAAAATCGCCCTTTTCAACCAAAGTTGCTGTGCCTGCATCGCCATAAAGCGGCCAGTCCACCTTGTCGCGCCGATTGACAATCTTGGAGAAGGTTTCGCCATCGAGCAGTAACACCCGATTGATGCCATCCATTGAAGCGTAGGCAAACGCCGTACTGAGCGCGAACAGATAGCCCGAGCATCCTAACGAGATGTCGAAACACAGCGTCGTTTTAGGTAATCCCAAACGATGTTGCATGATACATGATGTCGCGGGGATGCGATAATCGGACGTTTGGCTCATAAACAACAACACATCTATACTCTCGGGGGCAATGTCGTTGTCATCCATGAGTTTTTGTGCCGCCTTGAAGCACAAATCGCTAGCTGTCACATCATTGGGAGCAATGCGCCTCTCTTCTATACCGATATTGTCAATGACTTTATCTATTTCCTCCTGGGGAATGAGGTATCCCAAATCCCTATTATACACGACATCCTTTGGCACACAAGCACTTATAGCCTTAATGCCAACTCCATGAAAAGAAATCTTTGCCATACTTGACTGGCGTTTTGAATATTGGTTAGCAGAGTAAATAGAAAATGATACACAACAAACTTCCATCAGCTAAAGCCAATGAAATGCTGTCACATATTCCTCATGCCTTACTCTACTCTGGATTTAACAATGTTATAAAGGTCCTCAACGGTATTGCTTCCACGAATGTCATCACCCTTGAACTCGACGTCATATTCCTCGTCTATCATCGCAATAACAGACAATGCGAGCAAAGATGACCATTCCTCAATATCCTTGAATTGAGTTGTGGCATTTATAGTGTCAGTATCTGTTTCATCAAACAGATCTGCGAAATTCTCTATGAATTGCTCCAAATTCATTCTATAATATAACGCAAAAATACCTCAAATATTTTTACGGCGTGCAAAATTACATAAAAAATCTTAAAGTTGCACTAAGTTTGTAATTATCTTAGGTATTTCATTGCATCTTTAACATTTCCAATAGGGGCGAATGAGTTTTCATGCCGAAATCAGGTTAAAAATCAAACCTGCGCGCCGGAACACCAAGATAAGTGCTGTTATTTTTGGGTTGGGTCATGAGTACACTATTAGCACCCAAAGTCACTCCATCACCGATGTTCATACCCTGCAGAACCACGCTAGCGACACCCAGCAAATTACTGTCACCAATCGTTATTCCACCTGACAAATGGGCACCAGGCATCAGTCCGTTATAATCACCAATGATGTTGTCATGACCGATAACGACATGATCGTTAATGAGATTGAAATTACCAATCTTGACATCACATGAGATCATGCAGTGATTCTGAATGATGTTACCCTCGCCCATGGTTACCGTCATTGGGTCCACATAGAATAATGAGGGATCTATCAAATTGGGGAAGGTGATGTTATCGTTGGTAATCGCCTCGCGGATGCGACGCACGGCCTTATTGGCGTTGATGGCAAAAGCGACAGCCAGGGGTTCTTTAATCTCCTGAAGAGCTTTAATGTCACCCAGGACTTTACCATAGCGGGAAACAGTTGATCCAACTGGCTTAGTGTCGTCAAAGAATCCTATCAACTGCCAATCGCCGTTGTTGCGGTTGATTCTCTCGATCAAGCAAGCCACTTCCTTGCCAAAGCCTCCAGCTCCATATATTGCGATCTTCATAATCTTTTGATATTATGTGGTTTGTAATCTAATTCAATTTTATTTCTTGCAGCAAGCGATAATTTCACGCGCTACCCGTTCCACATCCTCATCGCTGACCCAAGGTCCACTAGGCAAGCATAATCCCTTGGTAAACAGTTCCTCGCTCACGCCATTGACATAGGCCGGAGCACCTGAGAAGACAGGCTGGGTGTGCATGGGTTTCCACAACGGGCGGGACTCGATATTGCAAGCATCAAGATGCTGACGTATTGTCTCATAGTCGGTACCCGTTTTGTCGGGGTCAACGAGGATAGTGTTGAGCCAATAGTTGCTGTCGGAACGCCCATCTAGGTTGGTGTGAACAGTGATGCCGTCAACATCGGCGAAGAGTTCAACATAGCGGTCACACAGGTGCTTATGATGAGCTAGGTGCTCATCCAGCACAAACATCTGGCCGCGGCCGATGCCCGCACAGATGTTGCTCATGCGATAGTTGTAGCCAATCTCCTTGTGAAGATAGTAAGGCATGGGTTCACGCGACTGAGTGGCATAGAACATGGTTTTCTTTTTGGTTGCCTCATCAGAGCAAATCAAGGCACCGCCACCGCTGGTGGTAATCATCTTGTTACCATTGAAGCTCATAATACCGAAATCACCGAACGTGCCGCACAATCGGCCACGATAACGCGAGCCAAATGCCTCGGCCGAATCCTCAATGACCGGAATCTCGTAACGGTGAGCAATCTCCATGATGTCATCAATCATGGCCGGCATACCATAGAGATACACGGGAATCATGGCCTTAGGTTTGCGACCCGTTTTAGCAATACGGTCTTTGATAGCCTCCTCGAGCAGGTTGGGGTCCATGTTCCAGGTACCAGGCTCACTATCTACAAACACTGGCGTTCCGCCCTGATATACAATTGGATTGGCACTTGCCGAGAACGTCATTGACTGGCAAATCACCTCATCGCCAGGTCCAACTCCCAGATTGACCAGCGCCAAATGAATGGCAGCAGTACCCGCACTCAGTGCTACTACATGTTTTCCCTCACCGCACAATTTCTCGAGATCCTGTTCAAAGGCATTGACATTGGGGCCCAAAGGGACAACCCAGTTAGTGTCGAAAGCCTCTTGAATGTACTTCATCTCCTGTCCACTCATGTGAGCAAGGCAAAGAAGAATTTTGTTGTTAGCCATATAATTATTGTTCAATTAAATTTCATTACTTGCGGCGTGACCGGGATAAATTGATCGATTCTCGACCATGTCCCGTATCAACGCTTCGCTTTTCAAAGCCAATTCCTTATCGGAATGAGGGAGATTGGCGACGGTTTTCACGCCAGGGATATAGCTGTCCCCAGTAAAGATCGCATCTTCGGTCACCCAAGTCACACAACCCGGGCTGTGGCCTGGAGTAGCAACAGCCTTAATCTCAACGCCCTCAAATAAACTGATACACTCTCCATCCCGAACAAGCTTGACACTATCAGGTGAATCGAAGATGAACGGATCACCATAATACCTTGAGAAATTGAGTTTATCGCTCAACAACCCGTTGAAACCTGCCATAATCGTGTAAACAGTAAGACCCGGGAAAAGGGAAACCAAGTTGTTCAAGCCATAAATGTGGTCAAAATGGGCATGGGTGAGCAACACACCTTGCAACTTGCCTTCAACGAGGGGGAGGATTTGATCCACATCGCCACAATCAACTAGCCACGACTGCTTGTCCTGCGTCAGCACATAGCTACAGGAGCTATAGACTGAATTCACGATTTGGCGAATGGTCATCATTAAATTCAATTCATGTTACTGCATGTGCAGATAGAAAGATGAGCCCTTACCGAAAGTCTTCTTATTGGCTTGAGCCTTTTCACATACAACCTGGCGCGCGCGGTCAATCACCTCATCGAGGTAAGGACCGAACATGGGTCCAGCCATAATTTGTGGACCTTCAATTCCGGGCACGAGGTTAAACTCGATGAGCAGGGGCTCGCCATCGGGTGACACCGTAACATCCCAGCCCACATAATCGAAATAAGGTAAGCGCTTATGGGCCTCAAGCAAAGTATCTATTACCCGCTGATAATGAGGAATTACCAGATCCTCAACCCCAGTCTCGCGCTTGAGCGATGAGACCTCAAGACTCTTGAAACGGTAGACCTTGTCATCAACATGGCCATTCTCATCGATTAAGCAAGTACCTCCGCCCTTGGAAGTGTTGTCCTTAATCGCGCCCTTGCCACCAAAACGCAACATCGCGTAAGGATAGAGGAAAGCATAGGTGCCGTCCAGTTTTCGATATGTATACAGGCGCATCGAGTTCAATGAAGTGGGATTCACCCGCTGAATCTCGGGATGCTGTTTTGCTTTCTCTTGAACGATGAAGTTGAGCCTGTAGTGGTCGAAAAGGGTTTTCAAATGATTAGGGTCTAGGTCGACTAATTGCTCTACCCCATCGCCGTTACAGGTTTCGACCGTGGGCTTAATCATCATTTCGAGATTGGTTTGGCTCACGATTCTCACGGCATCGTCGCATGTAATCTCTTCACCATCATGGTAATAATGTCCATGGATGTTTTTGATGATGGTCGCCGGCTGTTTCACATTGGGAAACAACTCGGTATAGATGTTCTTATCGAGATAAGCATTGATGAAATCATAGCGATTGAGCGCTGGAACGACAAAGAAATAATACACGTCCATCGAGAGGTAGCGGTCGCTGTGTATGCCGTTAATCTGTGAGAAGAAGTCGGCAAACATCATCGACACCTTGAAGCCGCGCTGCTCATAATAGGGAGAGAGCTCCTTTTTGTGGGCCTTGTAATTGAAAATATCGGCCATCACATGCTCCTTGAAATACCAGTCGCCCCAGTAATACTCCTTATTTGTGTTGATAAATTGAGCCATAATTGTCGTCAACCATAATTAGTAAGTAACCATATCACTGATTTTCACATCGCCTGCATAGAACTCCATGCTTGCCCATGCCAGCCCCACGCCAAAGCCGCAAGCCAGGCAATGCTTCTCCTCGCCTGCTAAAGTCTCACGGCAGCGCGAAACCATTGTCAACGGGATTGAAGCACTGGTGACATTGCCATATTCCTCAAGGCAATAGGGCGTTTTCTCGGCCGGTATCTTGACTGATTTACGTATCTTCTCATCAATGAACTTATTAGCCTGATGGAGCAGCAGCAAATCAACAGTTTCCACATCAATATTGAAAGTAGCGATTAAATCCTTGAGCGATTGGGGCGGGCGCTTGATCGCAAAGCCGAACACGTCCATGCCATTGACAACCATGTCAACACCACGGCGGAAGACACCGGGTGACACTTCCTGCTCCTGCAAAGCCTCAGGCGTGACCGGGTTGCGCATTCCTCCATAAGGAGCCCATACCGCTTGGAAACCGCTACCATCGACACCGAACATGAAATTCATGGGGCGGGAACGCTGCCCATCAAATTCCAACGCTGTCGCTGTTGCCGCGTCGCCGAAGAGCGGGCGAACCGTTGTATCTAGCGGATTGCGGTTCTGGGTATTGGTCTCGGCAGCCACCAGAATTGCACGCTTGAAAGTGCCATGGGACATGAGTGAGCCAACTATGCTCATACCGTAAACCCAGCCCGAGCAGCCGAAAGGAAGGTCAAACACGCAGCAATCGCTGCGCAACTTGAGGCGATCCTGGAGCACACAAGCCGTTTGCGGAGCGATATAGTCCCTTGAAGTGCACACATAGGCAAAGCAATCGATGTCCTGTGATTGCCACCCGAGATCCTCAAGAAGCTTCTCGACGGCCTTCATGGTTAGGTCTGAAGCGGTTGTCCCGGTCTCCACCTTGTGATGACGCTCAATGCCTGTCGATGCAATGACCTTGAGGGCTTCGCTCTGGTCTTTGTAGATAGGCAGATTGAGGTTTTCTTCGACAGTAGCTGGCACGCAAGCGCTCATTCCCGCTATGCGCACGTTGTTAATCGTTAATTGTGACATATTATCATGTGTTATTTTTTCAATTTGAGCCGCTGGATTTTACCCGATGAAGTGCGTGGCAGTTCGTCAACCCACTCCCATTGAACGGGAATCTCATGCGGCGGCAGCAGGCGCAACAGTTCTTGCCTGATTTCATCAATGCTTATATCGCTCTTGAGCAAAAACGCCTTAGGAACTTCTCCCAGCACGCCATTAGGGTCAGGGATAGCGATACACGCGCAATCAGGTATCCCAAGCGACATAATGGCTTTCTCGATGGTGACGGGGCTTACTTTCTCTCCTCCCACATTAATCAACTCCTTTTTACGTCCGGTCAAATAGAAAGAGCCGTTGGCACCCTTATGCCCCCAGTCCCCAGTCCTGAACCAATCGCCAAAGAAACTATCGTGGTTATCGGAGTCCAAGAAGTAAGAAGAAATAACCATGTTACCTCGAACGCAGATTTCCCCATCTACGCCATCGGCAACCGACTCGCCGTTATCATCCAGCACACACACTTCTACTTGGCTTGAAGCTGGGTGCCCAATCGTATCCAAATCATCGGCACTCTCATGGAACTCACAGAACATGGCCCTAGAGGCCTCGGTGAGCCCATAGTGCATGCAGATGCGGGTATCGGGGAACAGGTCCATAAGCATGAGTTTATCCTCAATGGGCAAAGCTGCGCTTCCAATTTCAATATAGCGCAATTGATGAGCAAACTGGCCTATCCTCCGGCCACTTAAGCGCTTGATGTACTGCCAAACGGCTGGGACCATGCCAAATCCAGTAACATGCTCTTGGGTAATGACATTAAAGAATGCCTTGAGATTGGCAAAGTTGCCCACGAGAACCAGAGTGGCGCCAACGGTAAGCACGCAACGCAGGCGTCCTAGTCCGAAGGAATGGCTCAATGGCAAGGCTAAAGCCTCAACATCGTCGGCACAAGTGCCAATGAAACCATTGGTATTGGATGCCGATCCTGCGATATTAGCATGGGTAAGGCAGACGCCTTTAGGCATGCCCGTCGTTCCGGTGGTAAACATGACATCGGCGACGTCGGTGGGTTCGAGAGACGGAAGAATGTCCTTGTCAAGCTTGTCGTGGTTAAGTGTAACCTCGTTGAAAGGAATAAAATCATACCCTTCGGCATCAACAGCGCCGCCAAACATGGCAACTGGGTGAACAATACCGATGATATAATCCAGGCGTTCTTTGGGAGCCGCTGAATCGATGACCACATTGACAATTCCCAAAAGATGGGCGGCCAAATAAAGATAGACGAACTCCAGTTCTTTCTGGGCCGACAAAAGGATGTGGTCTCCGGATTTAATGCCTCTGGCACGTAGATAGGCTGCCGCACCCTCGACATGATCTGCCAACTGGGCGTAGGTTACACGTTGTAATCCCGTTACAAGGGCGACCTTGTCGGGGGTGTTTACAGCTTGTGCCGCAATCAAGCGTAGCACTTGGCTGTGGGGAGCATCAAACATTCATCAGCAGATTGACTTCATTCACGATTGACTGGACCGAAGTCAGATCGAATAAAACTTCGAGCGGGAACTCAATGTTTAATTCCTGCTCAATGGTACTTATTATTGCCAGGTTACCAACAGAATCCCATTGGGGTATATCACCTGATGAGAGGCCGTCAGTGATATCGCCGATCTCGACATTCAAGACCCTGGCGATGATTTCTTTTACCTGATCTTCCATTTACAAACAGCAGCAAAAGATTATTGCTGCTTCTCAATAATATCGAATAAATCCTGAATGGTTTCAGAATTCAGAATATCGTTACCTTTAATGATGACATCATATTCGTCGTCAACCATCGCAATGATTGACAGGGCGGTCAATGATGACCATTCGTCGAGTTGCTTGAATTTGGTCTCGGGGGTAAAAGAAGTAACGTCAGTTTCATCAAACTGATCTGCAAAGTTCTCAATAAATTCAGTTATGCTCATAGTTCTTCTTGCGTTCTTCTTATATATGCAGAATAATCATTTCCATATAAAAACGGCCACAAAAGTACACTTATTTTTTAATACGACAAACAATGTTTGTTAAAAATCATATTGAAAAGCCGCCGTCAATCACCAAATCGTGGCCTGTGAGCCAGCTCGAAGCGTCACTCAGGAGGTAGATGGCACCGTTGGCGATGTCCTCGGGCATGCCATATCGCCCTAAAGGATAATTCTTGGCGTCCTCGGCCAGTTGTTCCTCGGTGATTGTTCCCCGGTGAATAAGAGGGGTATCCACCATACCCGGGCAGATGCTGTTGACCCTCACCTTGCGGGAAGCGTACTCGCGGGCAGCATACTTCATGACTGAATTAAGCGCGGCCTTTGAAGCGCCGTATACACCATTGCCTGGCATGAAGCTATGAGTGCCGCCAATCGATGCGACCAACACGACAGATGCACCTTTGTTAAGGCGTTTTTTCTTATATAACAATCGCAGCAATTCTACCGGTGCAAAGAAGTTGACATTGAACATGTCATCAAATTTCTCGCGTGAGCCGAACTGTAAGGGCAAGGTCGTAGAATTGCCGGCACACAAGACTGCCCCGTCAAGCGGTGGCAGCATCGCGAGCAGGTGCTCCAAATCTTCTTGTGATGTCAGGTCAGCAAGCTGCTGCATGTGGCCTTCAACAACGTTATTGAGTTGCTCATAGGTTTGCTGCAAGCGCTCTTGGTTGCGTGCGGTCACGACAACACGAGCGCCCATGCGGGAACAAGCGATGGCAGTTGACTGGCCAATGCCTGAAGAAGCGCCGGTAACAAGTATCGTCTTTCCTGCAAGTGAAAAGGGATTATAGTTAGGTTCCATCTGAAGGGACAAATTTAAATTATTTGAAATCAAACTTTTTGGCAGGTACGCCAATATAGGTGTTGCCATCTTTGGGCTTAGCCATAAGTACGCTGCCAGCGCCCAAGGTCACATCTTTGCCGATTTTAACCTTCTGCAGAACGACGCTGTCCACGCCCAGGAGGTTACAATCTCCCACCTCGACTGCGCCCGATAGATGGACGCTTGGCATAAAGACATTGTAATTGCCGATAACAACATCATGTCCCATGACGTTAGCGCCATTAAATACATTGAAATCGCCAATAGTAACATCACATGTGGCACTGCAACTATCCTGAATGATGTTACCCTGCCCCATCTTGAAGGTTTGGAGATCTAACACCTTGAAGGAGGGAGCGATAAGGTTCGGGAAATAGATGTTGGGGTTGGTAATGCGCTCACGAATCAACTTACGGATTTGAGGAGAGCCAACAGCAATGGCCAAAGCAAGCGGCTCCTCAACAGCGTTGAGTTCATTCATGCCGCCCAACACATCACCATAGTGGGACACCTGAGTGCCAACCTCCAAGTTATCATCATAGAAGCCGACAAAGTCCCAGTTTTCTCTACTGGCATTGTTAATGCGCTGAATTCCACCCGCTACTTCACGTCCTAATCCGCCAGCACCATAGACAGCAATTCTTTTAAGCTTATTCTCTTGATTTCTCTCATGAATATCTCTCAATGCCGGTTCAGCTTGAATACATTTTATTCGGCAAGGATTGCCATAAGCCAGCGCCCCATCTGGAACATCTTTGACCACAACACTGCCAGCTCCGATAGTACTCCATTTACCAACTTTTACACCTGGTATCACAACAGCTGATGCGCCTATCCATGCGCCCTCACCAACATGGACATTACCGCACAACGTTGCCTGAGGCGAGATGTGCACAAAATTTTCGATTACACATTCATGATCAATCGAAACACCTGTGTTAAGTATGCAATGCTTTCCTATCTTTGCTCCACTTTGCACAATTGCGCTATGCATCACCACAGATCCCTCACCAATCGAAGCATTAGGAGAAATAATTGCTGATGGGTGGATAACAGTGCCATACTCACAATTAAGTTTCTCTGAAATTTGCTTTCGTGAATAGTTATTGCCAATGCTAATGATAAGAGGAGATTCTCCAGCCCAGTTATGCATCACTGGTATGGATAACAATTCATGAATACTCCTATCGTCATCAAACAATGCGTCAATAACTATACCTGACGCTTTCATTATGTCAATTATGACTTTTGCGTGTCCGCTTGCTCCGTAAAGATACATTAGTTATTGCCTTTAAAAACTTCCATTGTTGCTTGACCATCTTGGGATATGCCATCCCGAGAGATCACCTTATTAATTGTATAGAGAATCACTTTCACATCAGTGATAAACGAACAGTGATCCACATACCACACATCAAGTTTAAACTTCTCACTCCAAGACAGGCTATTACGGCCATGACATTGGGCCCAACCAGTGATGCCTGGGCGCACTTCATGACGGCGCGCTTGCTCAGGAGAATACCGTTCAAGATATTCCTTCAAGAGAGGGCGAGGACCTATAATCGCCATATCTCCTATTAACACATTTATCAACTGTGGCAATTCATCAATACTCGTTGAACGCACAAAACGCCCCACACGAGTCAAACGCTGCGCATCAGGCAACAATTTGCCATCGGCATCCCGCTCGTCGGTCATCGTCTTGAATTTGATGATTTTGAATATTTTAGCATCCTTCCCTGGGCGTTCCTGGAGGAAGAATGCACCAGCTCCCTTGTTATTAATCTTCAATAATATGGCCACAATCAACAATAAAGGAGACAAACAAATCAAGGATACAAAAGCTATTGAGAAATCCAGAATCCGTTTGACATACTTACGATATATCGTTTCTTTTACATAACTCATATTCACCAATATTGTTTAGAGCAATACCATGCAGAATATCAATCGCTCTTTATCTAAACAGGATAGATCATATGCATATTCTACCCGTTGAATAATCTTGCAAGAATCACCAATTACAACCAATTTGTTGGGCAGTTCAAAGATATAAACTGAACTACAGCATCTCTACTTCTTATTATGATGCAACCAATTATATATAAAACCAGGTAATAAATACACCAAAATTGGACGAATGGCAAACACTTGTACATACCATGGCAAAGAGATCATTTTATAACCGATATGTCTAACATATACTTCGTTCAAACAATTCTTTAAAGTCCTACGTTTATATGCATTTCTATCATCTCGCATTTTATACAGTGGTTCTTTTAACCTATAGAGTAATTTGTCAGCTGCAAATAATTTGAACAATTATACTTCGTTTACGTACAATCACTAAACACAATAATACGTTTTTTGGCTATTAAACAAGATAAGACTACCCCTAAAGCTATGTGCCTCTGATTAGCCTGATAAAAAATAAAAAGAGTTCAATAACCCTGACATGTTTTTTTCTAGCTGCTAAATAAAACAATTTCCAATGAAATGGAAGATGTGTTATATTGAATGATTTTAAAGCAGCATTGAAATAATCATCTTGTAGCAATTCCTTTATCTCTTTATGTCTTGAATCAGAATAATTTGCAATAATGAGTAATCCCAAAACATCCAATGCGATCCTATTTGATAATGCCTCTTTTTCATCATTCTCCCCAAAATTATCAGTAATGATCCTATACATTTCTTTTCGTTTATCTTTCAATTTCGGGATGAAACCACCTGTCAAAGAAGATGCATTGTTACGTCTATAATGATAATAGGTTTCTGGGCAATAACCCACAACTTTCGCCCGCTTAAATACAAACATATTAAAAAGCGTATCTTCTGCTGTGCCAATCTTTTTTAAGTCTTCAAAAGAAATGTCATTTAGGATGTCACGACTATACAGTTTGCCCCATACGGTTCCATATGAATCTAATCTTGTTGGTGAAGTTACTTCATTATCAATTGGACCTATCAGCAGCCTTGCTAAACGGCGGCATTCATTATCCACAAAAAAACTCTCATCTGGAAATAAATCCCTTTTTAAGGATCCTGAGTTTCGTTCACTTATATAAGGAAACATTACAATGTCACATTCATTTTGCATCGAGTAAATAACCAATTTCTCGATACAATCTGAATCTATCCAATCATCAGCATCAACAAACATCAATTTTGAACCAGACGCAGCACCTAATCCAATATTACGCGCATTTGATACTCCTGCATTATCTATATTATAGACTTTTATTCTACAATCTTTAGAAACAAAGTCTTTTAATATAGCTAAACTATTATCCTTACTCCCATCATTGACACAAATAACCTCAATGTTGCTATATGTCTGGGAAAGGATAGAAGTGAGGCATTGCCCTAAATACTTTTCAACATTATAGACTGGAATAATAATTGAAACCAATGGGCAGTTGTTACTCTTCATTGCAGAAACATCCATAATTAATTCGTATGAAAAAAGAACATCGCAAATTAATATGCCACCTATAATGTTTTAAACAAAATAATAATTACTACTTTTAAGTTAGATATATAATCCAATAATTATTTTATTGATGATATTTCAAATAATTGAGTCTCCATTACAGACACGTTATTATATTTGTTGGAAACAATCAAACCATACTGCTCACACCATAATCCATTGAAATCCTGATATGTTTGGGCATATAATGAATCGAGCGCCTCAACAAGCGTTCCAGCGCAGTTATATATTCCCATTAAAACTGATATCCTTGCCATAACAATAAAGTGTCACGACCCAGCAATCACTTCATTGAATAAAGTCATCCATTGCTGAGCGATGCTTTCAACATGATAATACTGCGCTCTCAACCTTGCTTCGACAGCCATTTGGCGGCGCAAATCCTCATTCTCAATGAGTGAGCAAATCTTTTCTGCCAGCATCTTCTCATCATCAACTGGAATGAGGAAACCGTCCTTTCCATCGGTGACGATGTCCTTGGGGCCACAGGGGCACTGGTAGGAAACAACCGGGAGGCCACACTCCATCGCCTCGACAATGACCAGGGCAAACCCTTCAACCAAGGATGAGAAAGCGAAGATGGATGATTGCCTTAAGGCACTTTCCATATCATTTGAGAATCCCATTAGGAACACGTTGTCCTGAAGGCCAGTTCGATGGATTTGGTCATGCAAAGCTTGTTTAAGCTCGCCATCACCATATATCCGCAAGATCCAATCGGGATGCTTTTTTACAACCTGACCGAATGCGCTAATGAGCGATGAGAAATTCTTGACATGATGCAAGCGTCCCATGGAAATGACAACCTTCTCATTTAAATAAGAAGGGTCATCACATTTAAAAGCCACCGGGTTAGGTATCACCGAAACGTTATTCCACCCCTGCCAATTGGTTTCTTTATCCTCTTGGGTCAAAACTACAATCCGGTCAAACTTCTTGTCGACAAAATTAAACTCGTAAAAATCAGAGACTCGGCCCTGAACTTTGCCGAATAGAGAAGTTGCATATTTTGTTCGGTAATTCTTCTCGCAATGAAATTCACGGATAATCTTCCACGAATGATCCCTAATAGACGTAAGCATGTATTTCTCGGACATGCCCACCGAAATCACTATATCTGGATTGATTTGACTCAAAACGTGCCTAAGCGCCTTTTTATGCTTGGCACACTTGGCAAAATAGATCATATTAACAGCGATGAAAGAACGTTCCCGGTCCCGATCATGATAATTGATATCCAAGTCAATGAGATGCACTTTGGGAGACAATTTATGGGTCTCAGGTCCCACCTTGTTATCTGTCACCACAATATATACCTCATTGCCTGGCATTTCAGCCAGCGCATTGGCTTTAACGACAGTAACTCGTTGGATGCCGCCAATGTATCGAATGCTATTTAAACAATATACAATCTTCATTCAGTAGATTGTTGTTGGTATGGGGTTAGGCTCCTGTTATTTGCTCATCACCTCTTCAAATAACTTCATCCATCGCTGAGCGATGCTTTCAACGTGATAATACTGTGCCCTCAATCTTGCGTCGGAAGCCATTTGGCGGCGCAAATCCTCATTCTCAATGAGTGAGCAAATCCGCTCTGCGAGCATTTGCTCATCGTTAACCGGCACAAGGAACCCGTCCTTTCCATTGGTGATGATGTCCTTGGGGCCACAGGGACACTGGTAGGATACGGCAGGAAGGCCACACTCCATGGCCTCAACAATAACCAGCGCAAAACCCTCAACCAAAGAGGAGAAGGCAAAAATAGACGATTGCCTCAAGGCACTTTCCATATCATCTGAGAATCCCATCAAAAACACATTATTTTGCAGACCACTTTCATTAATTTGGTTCTGCAATGATTCCCTTAGGCTCCCGTCACCAAATATCTTTAAAATCCAATCCTGATGCTTTTTTGCAACAATCTTGAAGGCGCTTATCAACGATGAGAAATTCTTGACATGTTCCAAACGGCCCATCGAAATCACCGATTTCTCGGTCAAGGTAGAAGGGGCATCACATTTAAACGACACTGGATTGGGCACCACTGAAACGTTATCCCAACCCTGCCAGTTGGTTTCTTTATCTTCATCGGTCAAGACAACAATCCTGTCATACTTCTTGTCGGCATAGTGAAACTCATAAAAATCCGATAACTTGCCCTGAATTTTCTTGAACATCGAATAGGCATGTTTAGACCGATAATTCTTTTCACTGTGAAACTCACGAATGATCTTCCATGTGCGATTTCTCATTGAAGTGAGCATGAATTTCTCGGACATACCCACTGAGATCACCACATCAGGATTAATTTGGCGCAAAACTTTTGTTAACGCCTTCTTATGAGGTATACCTTTTGCCATGCCAACAATTAGGTTAGTTAACATGGAGCGTTCTTGATTGCGATTATAGTAGTTGATATCCAAATCAATGAGGTGAACTTTAGGTGACAATTTATGAATCTCAGGACCTGCCTTGTTATCAGTCACCACCACATAAACCTCATTACCGGGCAACTCGGCCAACGCATTTGCCTTGACCACAGTAACCCGCTGGATTCCACCCAAATAACGAATGCTATTTACACAATATACGATTTTCATATCACATCATAATGATTTTAAATCGTCACTGTATCATTAGGAAGAGAAAGTACATTAAACAATTCAAATCACAAAGTTCATTCGTAATTTACACTTTACTGCCTATCACGCTTAACGAACCTTATCATTATTTTCAGTAAGCCCCACACACATAGAGTCAACCTATATTTAGCAGAAAAGAAAAATGCTTTCCAATGGATGGGCATATGCTGTAACTCAAGGGCATTAAATGCCGCCTTATAGGATGGCGTTGTGATAATCTCTTTCACTCTTTTCAATTGCTGTAAAGATGAGATTCTAGATGATACCACCCTCAACCCTAAACCAATCAGGCTAAGCGCCGTCCTGTTAGAAAGCGATTGATGAAGATAATCGACATCATCGCATACCAATCTCAATCGGCGTTGCAACTCACATGACTGTTTAAAGAATTCAGGCTTAAAATTTCTAGATAATGATGACACATTTGATTTCCTGTAATGGTTGAATGTATTGGGGAGGGCATAAGCTGAGTTACAATACTTGAACACCTCGGCGTTGAACAACAAGTCTTCAGTGCCGATTATCTTAGTATCCACATACTTGATATCGTGCTCCTTAATAATCGAAAATCTATATAGCTTTCCCCATGCTGTGGAAATGGAATCACACTGTTCAGGATGCCTAAGTTGGTCTCCTGTAAGGCCGACCAATCGCTGGTATAATCGTTTATAGTCATCGTTGACGAACAACGTCTGTTTGTCAAAAACCTTGACCGGCTGAGATGTTTGTAGAAATTCCTTGACGTAATTCCACAAAACGATATCCACATTAGTCTCGAGAGCAGCTTTTAACGCGATTTCAACAGTATCTAAATCAATCCAATCGTCACTATCAAGATAAAGCAGATAATCGCCTGTACAATAAGACGCTCCTACGTTCCGGGCGCCCGACAGTCCCTGATTCTCAATTTCAACGATTTTTATTCTCTTGTCTTTCTGCTCATACTCTCTTAAAATATCAATAGATCGATCAGGCGACCCATCGTTAACACAAACAATATCAAGGTTGTGATATGTTTGATTCACCACACTATCCATACATTGCCGAAGATACATCTCGACTTTGTAGACTGGGATAACTACGGAGACTAAAGGATTCATAATCAAATGAACTTAATAAATCGAAACATTCCTTCTATCTGCAAATTTATTTTCTCCACCAATACTGATCAAATCCCTTAAAACCAGTGGTCCCAAAATAATAAACAAAGAACATAAAAAACATAAAGCCAGAATATGCAAACAAAATGAGTGATGTTTTACGATCCTGATCTTTCCAAAGATTCATACGAAGAAGGGGATAGGCTATCACTAGCGGGTAAATAAACCACGAGAGATATGCAAAACGATTAGAGAAGGCAGCACGAATAACCATAAGCCAGAAAGCATTGCACAAAAGGTATACATTAGCAATCACGTTGTAAGTCTTATCATTAAACTTTCTCAATACCGTAACATACCATATCATTATAACAGGGAATATACTATAAAAAAAGAAATCCAAACGGAAGCCAGTTCTAGAGAATACCGTCTCTTTCGCCGACTCATCAACTTGAGTATAATCCGCCATTCTATCATCAAATCCCAAAGCAACAAAGAACTTCTCAGCCAAAGGACCAGCAACAATAGATATTCCCAAAGATATTATCCAAAAACGGATAGCTGTTTTAGTATCCTTAATATAATAAACAGAAGCTATAGTCGCAACAATCGGCAACATGGAACTACGATGAACACCCATAGCCAAGAACATAAAAAAATAGGCTAAAATTTTCTTAGGTTTTTCTTCTTGGCACAACAACGCAATTGCCACTAGCATCAAGCTACATGACATGCCATTTCTAATACCATTTTCACCGAATGAAAGAAAACTAAATGACGTATACATGAAAAGCATCGACAGCCACAGATTGTTGCGTGTTAGGATAACAACGCTTATCAGCATTCCTATCACATAAACGAACTCAATGAACAAGAAGAATTCATGAACCGTATAGCCATTATGCTGGAAGAAGACCATTACATCATTCCAAAGCCACTCTTGTGAAAAACTAGGTGCACCATAGCCAAAGTTGGGAGCTAGATGTTTATAATTCACAGCATACATTTTCATATCTACAAAATCAGAATGAATAGGTCTTAATCCAACGTAATAGATTACAATGAACGCCAACACAATTGCAAATCCCTGAGACGCATCGTGTCCATCTGACCTCAAGATCTTTTGTTCTCCTGAGCCGATATAATAGAGGACATTCATCCAAACCAGGATTAGCCAAAAAACATACCAAACCGTGTTATAATAGTATGGTGCTACATAGGTAATAGGTCCCATATTCGAAAAAACGAAAACTTAAAGAACAATAATAATTCGTCTGTCAATCTTTCACTATTTATTCTTGTATTAATTACATCAAACCCCAAAGATTTTGTGACATGGTAATCGCTTAATCATTTCGTTAACGGGAATGAGAATAACCAAAATAGCTATAAAAGATGTCAATGCGCGGAGCATCGATGTTCCGACTCCAGGAATTTGGAACAAACCAAAGTGGGCATAAATCAAGCCACAAGCTTTAATAACAATGCGATAATGCCAAGCAAAGAGTATCATCGTATTGCGACCTAGGTAAATGATAAAGCGTGAGCGTAACACTGAAGCCAAGGTCACTACGAGCAAAATACCCGCTATTGCAGCAATCATTGTTAGTAGCTCATTTCCATACATCCCTATTGACATATTCAAAGAATGTCCTGAAATAACTAGACACGCCTTGGCAGATACAACATTAGAGATAAGACAAACTAAACAAATAACGACCAACCTAAAGGTTGGCATAGAACCAACAAAAAATTCTCTGAGTTTATCCATGTGCATGAATCGATGTCCTAGATGAAAAAAGAATTGAGCCACAAATGCCACATCAAGGTTCCATGGAAGCGAACCAAATCCTAGACGATATCTCAAAAATCCAAACACACACAAGGCCAAAGAGGCAATGGTTACCGCGCCTCGCCAACGGTTAAAACACCAATCGATGACATAATATAATAATTGCGTCAAAAACAGTGCAGCAAGGAACCAAATGGTCCAATAATGCTCTTGGATGAAGAACAAACGAAGCATTTGAGTATAAGTTGTTACTGGCTCACCGTTTAGAATATACACAATCGAATACAATACTATAATTACGGAGCCAAGAGCAAAATAAGGTATGACTAATCCTTTAAACCGGCGCCATGCAAATTCAGTGAAAGAATACTTTTCGCATCCAGGATAAAGTAACCCGCTGAGAAAGAAAAACAAAGGCATATGAAAAGTATATACCCATGCTGGCACATAGGGAAAAATCAAATGACCTATAAAGACAGATATCAGGCCAATCCCTCGAGCGACATCGATCCATAAAACTCGACTTTTATCCTGCTTCATCTATTATCCATTAACACTACACAATGAATAAAATAGTACGTGAATGCTTTATTCCAGTATTATTACTTGATCAACATCGCTCTCACTCCAGCACGCAATTGTTTACGTTGTGATGATGTCAAAAGTAATAATGAAATAAAATAAGTCGACACGAGCGCTGTGGCCCCTCCCACCAAGATCAGTCTTGGCCATGTGCTCAAATCGAGATAATGGTTTACAACCATTCCTACACCGATGCAAATAATCAAGCTAATATATGACTTGAACATTTCAGGCCAAAGGGCAGTATACTTTCGATGAACGCAATAGGCTCCAAGTGGTGCATTAAAAAAGATATTTCGAATAAACCCAATGGCGGCACTGACACCTACGATAGCATAAATACCCAGATTTGTCGTTTTTAATAGTATAAAAACTATGGTTAAATTCATTACTCCGGTCAGAATCAATGCCATTGACTGCCATTTCACTTTATCGGCAACTGTATATAGGTAATTGGTAGAACAAATCGCGCCACCAGAGAATAACGGAAGTAATACCAGAATAGATAAGTAATAAACTGTTCTCACGTCAGTGTTTGGTGTCCATAATTGAAAAAAAGGAAGCCCAAAAGCCACTAAGAAACCAATAGGGACACATGAAATGAGCGTTAAAAATTTGATACTGTTCTTGAGTTCAAGAAATAAATCATCAAACTTATTCAAGGAATAAAGTTCAAGAAACCTTGGAGTAAATACAGATGCAAGGGTGGTTATACATGTGGATATGACTCCAGGTATCATCGCCGCAACAGAAATTAAACCCATCGCAGCTGCACTAACAAATAGATTTGCAATTAACAAGTCAAGACCCTGAAGCAACACAATACTAAGTTGATTCAAAGAATTCCAAACACCAGAAGCTACAATTGTTTTAACGGACTGAAACGATGAGTAACTATATTTGAGTTTTATCTCAGGGGTTAATCTTTTAGTGAATATTATACTTGTTATAGCTAAAAAGATACCCACACAAAAAGTTGCGGTTCCAAGATAGACAATGGATGGACGGAAGAGCCAATACAACAAGATTAATATCACTGCCTTTATTATATTGGATATGATATTAATTACCGAAGATAAATCCAGTCGATTCTTGATGATGAAGACGCAACCAAAGACAGCAAAGATGATACTCCAACACATGTTGAAAAACACAATGTAGAATAAAATCTTAACCTCTTTTACAATTTCGGGGGGGACCGATATCAACCTATCTATATAATAGATGGCTATACAGCTCGGCAATAAAATGATTAATGCGAACGTTAAATCAGCCACAAAAACCGAAGAAAAGTACCCACTTGCCTGGCGCATATTACCTCGATGGTAATCGATGCCGATATAACGCGCAGACATTGAATTTAGCGCAGTCATAATAATCCAAGCATAATTCACGATACTATTAGCCAATCCCCAAAAGCCAAAAGTTGTCGAACCCACAGTCCTTACGAGATAAGAAGTAAGGAAAAAATTGATGCCAAATTGAATAACAAGATTCAATGAGGTCGCAATTGTATTTACTGCGAATTGACGTCTAGGCTGCATCTATAAATAAAATTCACCCTTTCAGTTTATACTTAATGATGTAGAATAGAGCACGATACAGGTTTGCCTTTAAACAATACTTGACAAAAAGTAAACGTTTGTTTAAATCGGCATTATTGGATTCAGAAACAATCTGATGCCATACTTCATCTTTTCTTAAAAGAGCCGAAAGAGTATTATTAACCACGTTAGGGTCGCTTAAATGTTTTTTACACAGGTTAACGACCAACGAATCCACATTAACCACAGCGGCATTGGCAGCTGCGCGGCGCTCGATAGAAGACGTTGCACGTTTGATTTTTTCGTGATACAAAAGCCGTGTCTTTGCCCAAAAAGAGTTAGCGTCAAAATTTTTAATCAGGCTCGCTGTAATAGAACCAGAGTTAGCAAAATAATGATAAATCACATTATCATCAATAATAACACTATGACACTGTTTTAATACATCAATGTTGAATATCTGATCTTCCCATGGTTTTAGGTCCTCAATAAGAGAGATTCCATTTTTGACTATAACCTCTTTTTTATATATCTGTTTCCACATAAAGCCATGTAGCCTATCTCGATCTTTCAGGAAGCCAAATGCTTGTGGAAGAATAATCTGATTAATGGATTCTGATTGATAAAGTCCTTTCTTAAAGGGTGGATTCATCAACAGATCTCCAAATTCAAAATGAACGATATGAGAGGTGATATAGAGGTCGCATCCATTTTCTTCAATAACCTCCATTGCGTGATCATATCCGCCTGATTCCAGCAAATCGTCTGAGTCACAGAAGCCCACGTAATCCCCATGACATTCTTGAACGCCCAACATGCGCGCTCGAATATAACCGATATTCTCATTCAGCGTGCGAACAAAAAAACGGCTGTCTTTCCTCGCATACTCAGCACAGATTTCTCCACAACGATCGGGAGAACCATTGTCAATCAAAAAGAACTCAAGGTCCGGATTCCTCAATGCCATCATGGAATCCAGCAAGCGCGGAAGGTCTTTTTCGGCCTTATATATTGTCGTTACAATGCTAACTATCACCGTAAAGGTCGATTATAATGATTTATAATCCTGGAAGGACATCAGGTTTTTATCCTTGTCGCTGATGATGAGGTTATCTTCTCCCCCAATGGCATCAAATGGCCACACAATGTTCAAATCGGGGTCGTTGTACATGATACCGGAATCTCCCTCGCCATAAAACACCTCGCCACACTTGTAGCTGACAATGGAATCTTCTATAACTAGGTATCCGTGACCAAAGTATTCTGGTACGAATAACGATAAAGTATTCTTGCCCGTCAGATGGAAGCCTCTCCACTGTCCAAACGTGGGTGAATCAGGACGCAAGTCGGCAATCACGTCATACACGTGACCACTCACACAGCGAACAAGTTTAGCCTGTTGCTTCACCAGCTGGAAATGCATGGCACGGATCACACCGCGTTTTGACACCGTGTAAAATACCTCCTTCAAGTCGTGGTCAATGCCATTGGACTTAAAAGTGTCGATATTGTAATCCTTGATGAACCCACCACGCTCATCGGTAGCATGGAAGGGCTTGATCAAGTACGCGCCTTTCAGGTCCAGTTCCTGAAATTCAAACTTCTGTATCATTCTCTTGTCTCCTTTAGATGGTTTTGAGCCACTCCATTGTCATTCTTGTACCCTCGGCAAACCCCACTTCGGGCTTAAATGAACAATCCTGCTCAATATCAGATGTATCAAAAGCGGACAACGGCAAATTAGTACCCGTGAAGGGCACATCGCCAAACTGAGGGACTGCATCAGGAGCTAATGCTTGCTGCATCTCGAGAATAAACTCCTTGAGCGGACGTGCATTTCCGCTGCCAATGATGTATTCCTTGAACGGCACACCATCTTGAGCTACCGCATAAAAGGCTCTCGCTACGTCGGTTACATATACGAAATCATAATTCTGGGTGCCAGCGGTGAATTGTAACGGCTCACTATTAATGATTTTACGCAGAGTAGTGTTCACAAACCTGGGGGAGAGTTCCCCCACCCCATAAGCGTTAGTAATCATGGGCCACAGTAAATCAATACCAATATCAGCCGCCACAGCTTTGCACATGCAATGGGCGATGTGTTTACCCATACCATAGATGTACCCCATACCAGGCCTGCTACCCTGAGTATGCACAGCCGCTTCAACCTCGCGTTCCATGATACTACCCGCACATACAAAGCGCTCGCAACCAAGCTGTTTGGCTACCTTCATACACTCTACAGAGGTAAGGGCATTTTGCATCTGCAAGTTGTAATCAGTCCTTTGAGGGCCGGCTGAACCCGCCCATGCAAAATGGACAAAAGTATCATATTCTCCAACGCCTGCCACTTGAACCAACGACGACACGTCACTGATGTCTAGGCATTTATATCTCAACCCATCTTGAGATTGCAACCGGCGTGGCTTGTCAACGATATCAATTGCAAGTACCTCAATGCCGTGATCAAGGAAACACTTGACAGTGTTACTCCCGACAAAACCATCGGCACCAGTAATAATAGCTCTTTTCATTGATTAAAGGGTATTTAAATAATCTTCAATCTGCTTGTCCATACAAGCATTCACGTCGCCACCGGCTTGCCAGCATTTACTCCATTCAATGACTTTACCGATAGCCGTGTCCAAATTCCAGCGTGGTGACCATCCAAAAATGGATTTTATCTTAGAGCAGTCAAGTTTCAGGAAATTTGCCTCATGGGGTCCCTCACTTGTCGCTGGCGTGGTCCATGACAGTCCTTCACCCCAATGTTTGACAAAGGTATCGACCAACGCTCCTGTCTTGAAACAATCTTGGTCATCAGGCCCGACGTTATACCAACCAGCAAACTTGCCATCGTCGAACTGCTTGGCGCATATCATCAGATAGGCAAACAGCGGTTCAAGCACATGCTGATAGGGACGAGTGGAATAAGGGTTGCGCACGATTATCTCCTGATGGGAAATTGCCGCGCGAACGCAATCAGGAACAATGCGGTCATTGGCGAAATCACCTCCACCAATCACATTACCGGCACGAGCGGTAGAAATCGCTATCTCGCCATCAGCAAAAAAGCTGCTCTTATAGCTATGCGTCACCAATTCTGAGCATGATTTTGAGTTGGAATACGGGTCAAAGCCATCGAGCATTTCGTCCTCGCGATAGCCCCACGGCCATTCACGATTAAGATACACCTTGTCGGTGGTGACATTCAAGAACGAGTGCACCGAAGGACAATTCCTCAAGCACTCCATTACATTCACAGTTCCCATGACATTGGTCTCATAGGTATAACGAGGCTCCTTGTAACTGTCACGGACAATGGGTTGAGCTGCCAGATGAAGGACGACCTCAGGACGCGCCTCTTCAAAGGTCTGCTTCAAATGGTCAAAGTCACGGATATCGCCAATCACCGAGTGGCAGATTTTATCGATTTCGGCTATCTCAAATAAAGCGGGATTAGTTGAGGGCTCCAAAGAATAACCCGTTACTTCGGCTCCAAGCTTATTGAGCAACTTACACAGCCACGAGCCCTTGAAACCAGTATGACCGGTCACAAGCACTCTCTTGCCGCGATAAAAGTTCAGATCAAATTCCATAATTCAATGCTCGATCAATCCCAAAGCTTCCAAGGAGCTTGACCTGAAGCCCATAGACGCTCCAGTTTTTCTTTCTCACGAAGGGTATCCATACACTGCCAGAATCCCTTGTGGACATACCCCATCAGCTGGTGGTCACGAACCAAGCCATTCATTGGCTCTTTCTCAAAAATGATGTCATCTCCTGAGATGTAATCAAATAGTGCAGGTTCAAATACCATGAAACCGATGTTGATCATGTCATCATCCTGGTCGCTCTTCTCACGGAAGGCCTCCACTTCACCATTGCCCGAGAGCTCAAGCACACCCTTATTTTGGCTGAAATTATATACCGATACTGTACCTAATTTCTTGTGAGACCTATGGTAATCAAGTAGTTCCTTGACATTAATGTCGCCAACTGCGTCGCCATAAGTGAGCATGAAAGTTTCGTTACCCACGTAATCTTTAATGCGCTTCACACGACCACCAGTCTGTGTGTTCAAGCCAGTATCAATAATCGTGACACGCCATGGCTCAACATGCTTACGATGAACAATCAGCTCATTGCCCCGAGTGAAATCAAAAGTCACGTCAGACGTGTGAAGGAAATAGTCCGCAAACCACTCCTTAATCACATGTTGGCGATACCCGGCGCAAATGATGAAATCATTGAAACCATAATGGGAGTACACTTTCATGATGTGCCACAAGATGGGCATACCACCAATTTCCACCATAGGTTTCGGGCGGAACTGAGACTCTTCGGAAATGCGGGTACCAAAACCGCCCGCAAGAATAACGACTTTCATGTTTTTAGTTTTAGAGATTATAGTGAGTCAAAGAACTCTTCATATTTATCAACCAAGGACTTTGTAGTCATGGGTGGAGCTGCCTTAATCGCATCGGCATATTGGCCGATTCTCTCACGATGACTTAACAAATCCTTAAGACCCTCATAGATCGCTTCATCTTCATTCGGAACAATCATACCGAATTTACCACCATCAAGGATTTCCTCCATACCTGAGCAGTCGGTCGTGAACACGGGAATGCCCAAAACGATTGCTTCGGTAGTAGCAGTACTATAACCCTCGCGATATGATGCACAGACAAACAAATCCATCTTGGATACGTATTTGTAAGGATTTGGATCAAAGCCTAATAACTTAATGTGATCAGCTAGGCCATTTAACTCGATCGCTTCTCTCAACTTTTCCTCTTCAGGACCCTCACCCAAAATGTACAATATAACATCATCAATTAAACCCAAATCATCTAAACGCTTAAAAGCTCTGATTATTCTGTCAAAACCCTTTACCGCAAACAGCCTATTCACTGCGCATAAATTCAACGTTTTATTAGACAAATCTATGGGAATGTCCTCTTGGGCTAGACGTTTGATTTTGTCATAATCATTGACATTATGGATAACTCTGTCAGGAACTTTGATTTCAGGGAATAGTTCTAAGAAATTATCCCGGGTGCGCTGAGCGACAAAAACCAGCTCATCTAATTTATTATAAGCCCTCACCATCTCCTTATCGTCACGGAAGGCTGCACACGGAGTCATACGATCATTGAATTCAACATGCACCCATCCCACTTTTTTTGTATCCTTGTAAGGACAAGAAGCTACAATACGAGTTGGGGAGTTCTCGAGGTAAGCCACTTCAACATCATAATGCCCCTTGATGAACAACCGATGCCAAAATCGACCCGAGAAAACCTTCATCATTGTGTTGAAGCCTTTAAATTGGTGTTTGAACACGCAACTGAATTTCACATGCTCAGGCACCTCATTCACATACGGTCCAACTCCAAATATCGTTTTAAGAGTAATATCATATTTATTGGAATCCAAATACTTAAGCAAGTTGACTAGCACACGTTCGGCTCCGCCCCCCTGCAGATTAAAATGGAAAAACAATATCTTCTTTCTCTTCATTCTGAAATTCTAATAATTATCTCGAGATGATTAAGCGAGATTAGCAAGATCCATAATTTTTTGAAAGCCAGCATTATGCGTTTCGGCTCTTTTTTAGGCGGGCCACTTGCCTATCCATGAACATGTTGTAAACAAAAGGCAAGTGATAAAAGCACAAGAGTGCGTACTTCAGGGAACTTCTTTTCACACTGCTCAAGTACTCGCTGATGGTGCTCTTATAAATTGACTTGCAATTTGATCTCACTTCATCATTGAACTTGGTGTTGCGGGCATTATACCTCGTGTGAAGGATCACTTTATAAAGCTTCACCAAGCACCAAGCCCTATAATCGGTTTTATCACTAGGAATATCGTTCAGGCACAAAACATAGGAATTCACCCTGTCAACCTGGGTGCGGTTAATTCCCTGATGAGTCATGGAGGACTGGTGCTGTATCCAGTAATACATCTCCTCCTCGACACACACGGCCTGTTTCATCCTCAAACTCATCTGCAACGACCACTCCAAGTCTTCGCTTCCCGTGTCCTTGAAACGCAAATCTTGAACCAATTCTCTCTTGTACAGCTTGTTCCAAACAACGATATACTGGAATTCGTCAACGCTAGTGCCAAACAGTCCTCTGACCATCTCACTTTGAGATACCACTTTGTGTCTGGCAGAAAGGCCTAATTTCTTGTCGGCAATGTAAGTATCCTGTCCACCGTCTGGAACCTGAATGCCATAAACCATTGAGACATCATAGTCTCCTTCGGCCATAGCATCCATTAGCACAGTAAGCATGTTAGGGTGAATCACGTCATCGCCATCCACAAAGGTAATATACTCGCCTCTAGCCACTTCCAAACCAGAATTCCTTGCTTTTGAAACACCGGCATTGGTTTTATGGATGACCTTCACACGGCTATCTTTTGCAGCATACTGGTCGCAAATCTCGCCCGAACCATCCTGAGAGCCGTCATCGACCAAAATCACCTCAAGATCCTGGTAGGTCGAACCCAAGATGCTCTCGAGGCACTGACCAAGATATTTCTCGATGTTATAGACGGTAACGATGACTGAAATCATTGTCTAACAAAACTTTCAGTTAAAAATACAACGAGGGTCACCAGTTCTCGAAGAGCTGGTGAGTGAGCGGAGAGCGGGTAAAGCTGGAGACACTATCACAGTAGTCATTATCAGCAAGTTACCTGTATATGTCCTAAATCACATGGCGGTTTTTGCGCATTTACGCGCGCACGAATTGCCTACAGTTATAAGTTGCAAAAGTACGTTTTTTCTCCGAGGTACGCAAAAAACACAGTCAATTTTCTCAGAAAATCTCACCGGGTGAGGTATTAAAGCAATAACACCCACTACGACACCCCAATTCTAGAAATTATAAACATTGAAAAATAGCACATATTTATCTGAAATAAGTCATTGCATAATGACTCCATCGAATGGCAAATAATGGAGTTTTTCGTCAGCAACATGGCAATGGTCACAACCACAAAAAAACAAGATCCGCGCTAACAATTCATCTTGGTTATTATTTAATATATTTTGTTTAATTACTGATTATTAGCACAGCAATTACACATCTCATAAAGCGCCCCTATTGCCACATTTATTATTTCGATTTCAGGAGGTCGGATTATCAAGCCAAGTACTCGACACATCAGATTTCACCCAAAAAGCGCTTGTGCTAATTTGCATTTTAATCAAATTTAAATCATGCTATTTTATACGATGAAAACAAAATCATCAATTAGGGATTTCAGTCAATTTTGAGAACACAAACGCAAGATCATCCGGCATAGCACGAGTGATCAGGATAATCGATATACTTGATTTTGAGATGATTTTTTAGAAAAAAGGCAGAAAAAGTTTTTCCAGTTCAAAAAATCGTTATACCTTTGCACGCCATTACAAAAATTGAGGCGTTTTACCACCGCCACAACATTGTAAGTTTAACATTTTAAAGATATATCTAAACAAAATGAAGAAAGATATCCATCCCAGCAACTATCGCGAGGTTGCTTTCAAGGACATGTCTAACGAGGAGGTTTTCATCACTCGCAGCACTGTTAACACCAAGGAGACCATCGACATCGACGGCAAGACCTATCCCCTGGTAAAGCTCGAGATCACCAACACCTCTCACCCCTTCTTCACCGGCAAGCAGAAGCTCGTCGACACCGCAGGTCGCGTGGACAAGTTCATGCAGCGCTACGGCAACCGCAAGAAGAAATAAGACAAAGACAACATGGCATTACTGCCGTGAGCGCTCACGGCAGTTACTACAAGACACAGCAGCGCGCCCTTTCCATCATGTGTGGAGGGCGCGTCG
>JAEEGI010000437.1_pt1 | contig 135243 bp, 115 predicted proteins | sample 8958751 | NCBI WGS metagenome assembly JAEEGI01 (sample SAMN16246545, study PRJNA631951) | gut metagenome | biome: gut microbiome; feature: rumen; material: KS-attached | host: Bos | place: Iran: Karaj | collected 2018-10 | reverse complement strand
AACAGTTCCCAAGCCCTTTCCATTGTGGTAGTTCACCTTTACCACCAATGATGTTTCCAGTAATGCACGAGTCTGCACATTTTCCACAACGAATACATTTTCCTGCATCTACAATGAACGGTCTGTCTGTGATGAGAAACCTGTTGAAGAGAGTGCCAAGCAACCAGCTGTTGATTCGTGGCCAATGACCTTTGTAAGTCTTACAGATGCCTCGCTTTCGCTGTACGATTTCTCTTGTATACTCATTCAATAGCTCATTTGCCTTAAGAATCTTTGCTATCTCTTTTTCTGGCTTGTCGATATCCATGAACGGAAGTCCCACGTATGATTCAGGCATAATGAGAGAATAGATGCTGTCTGCCTTCAGATGCTGTTGTCTTAAATCACAATTTAGAATCTCCATCGTCTGTCCGATGTCATCGCCTGCTGTACAGAGGGCATAGCAGAAGTTGTTGTCCAAATGGTGGATATTCATTTTCCGTATAAACTCTCTAACGAGCCGGGGTGGTCTCCAACCATGTACGGGAAAGACAAAGCCTATACGCTCATCTTTATTCACGCTGAAATCACAACCCCCATTAACAGCTTCTGATATGCTGATGAGTTGCTCACCAGTAGCTGAGGCCAGATGCTCTGCTGCCCAGCGTGTATTTCCTGTTGCAGAGAGATAGAATATCATGGTGCAAAGATACGAATAAGTAATAAAAAAACAAAATTTATTTTTACCTTTTCCATCAAGAGCGCTTTCTTTAGAGAATCAAAATGAGAAATAATGAAAAATGGCAATCCGGAATGGATAATTATTTGTATATTTGCAGCCGTTATGCAACGATACTTTGTTTTTTTCAGTTACGATGGGACAAATTACCATGGCTGGCAGATTCAGCCCCATTGTCACTCGGTGCAAGCGGAACTGCAACGGGCATTATCTACTTTGTTGCGTAGAGAGATGGAGGTGGTTGGAGCCGGACGAACTGATGCGGGAGTGCATGCCCGTGTGATGGCTGCTCATTTCGATTTCGATGGAGATTTGGACTGTCAGCAGTTAGCATACAAACTTAATCGCATATTACCTCGTGACATGGCTGTAGATAGGGTAGAGGCCGTGGACAACGACTTGCATGCACGTTTCTCAGCAACCAGCCGTACATACCATTATTATATACATACGCGCAAGAATCCCTTCCGGCGTGCCTATTCATGTGAACTTCATTATCATCTTGATTTTGAGGCGATGAATGAGGCTGCTACTATACTGATGAGCTATGATGATTTCGGCGCTTTCTGTAAGAGTCATACTGATGTGAAGACCACCTTATGTAAAATTTCAGAGGCGCGATGGATACAAATAGCAGCTGACGAATGGTATTTCGTGATTACAGCCAATCGTTTTCTAAGGAACATGGTTCGTGCGGTTGTCGGGACGCTCATCGAGGTTGGTCGCGGCCGTATGACCTTGAAGGAATTCCGAAGTGTCGTTGAAGGAAAGAAGCGTACAGCCGCAGGTGAAAGTATGCCCGCTCATGCACTTTTTTTGGAGAATGTGACTTATTAACTCGTAACTATTTACTTAATTTTCTGAATATAAAAGGTGGCCTGGTTATTATTAGCATTTCTGTCCGCAACGTTGTTGGGCTTTTATGATTCTTGCAAAAAAGAGGCTCTGAATGGTAATGCCGTGATTCCCGTCCTTTTTCTCAACACGTTGTTCTCATCAATGATTTTTCTGCCATTTATTATTCTTAGCCATTCGGCTTCAGTACTTGACGGAACCATCTTTCATGTGGCATCAGGAGGGTGGGAGATGCATCGATACATTCTATTGAAGAGTCTGATAGTTTTATCGAGTTGGATTTTCGGCTATTTCGGGATGAAACACCTGCCCTTGAGTATAGTTGGCCCTATCAATGCTACAAGACCAGTAATGGTGTTGATTGGAGCTATGATAATATTTGGTGAACGGCTGAATATGTATCAATGGATAGGTGTGTTGTTGGCTGTATTATCTTTTTTTATGTTGAGCAGAAGTGGCAAGAAAGAAGGTATTGACTTTAAGCATAACAAATGGATTTGCTTCGTGGTACTGTCTGCCATGTTGGGTGCCGGTAGTGGAATATACGATAAGTATCTGATGGCTGCTCCTCAAGACGGTGGAGTGGGATTGAATTGCATGATGGTACAAAGCTGGTATAATATATATCAGTGTGCCATGATGGGAGCCATGTTATTGTTGTTATGGTGGCCGAAACACAAACAGACGACACCGTTTCATTGGCATTGGTCGATTGTTCTCATTTCCCTGTTTTTAAGTGTTGCGGATTTTGTGTATTTCTATGCTTTGAGTTTGCCTGGTGCCATGATTAGTATTGTTTCGATGATAAGACGTGGAAGCGTTATCGTGAGTTTCCTTGTTGCCGCAGTTGTATTCCATGAGAAAAACCTTAAGAGTAAGGCTGTTGATATGGCCTTGGTTTTGTTGGGAATGCTATTTTTGTATTTAGGGACAAAATGATAAAATGGAATAAAAAAACAACATTTGCTTTGCATTTTGCAGGAAAAGCATTAATTTTGCAAATTGAATAGAGTTTTTTATATGGCACGTAATATTTTCAAGGGTTTAGGTATAGCCCTGATAACACCGTTTACGACTACTGGAGCAGTAGATTATGCGGCGCTGAAAAGGTTGGTGGAGTATCAATTGGATAACGGTGCAGATTTCTTTTGCATTCTCGCAACGACAGGTGAAACTCCATGCTTGACATTTGATGAGAAAGAAAAAATCAAGGAATTGGTCGTGGACGTAGTTCATGGTCGTATTCCTATTGTTGTAGGTTGTGGTGGCAATAACACAATTGCGGTTGTTGAAGAGTTGAAGGCTGCAAATATGAAAGGTATTGATGGCGTCCTGAGTGTTTGTCCTTACTATAACAAGCCTTCGCAAGAAGGTTTGTATCAGCACTTTAAACGTATTTCAGAGAATAGTCCCCGGCCAGTAATATTGTATAATGTACCAGGTAGAACAGGCATCAACATGAGGCCGGAGACAACAGTTCGCCTTGCCAATGATTGCGAGAATATCGTGGCCATTAAAGAGGCTAGTGGAAACATTGAACAAGTGGATGAAATTATCAAGGCAAAACCTGACCGTTTTGATGTGATTAGTGGTGACGATGCTATCACTTATCAATTAATTGCCAGTGGTGGAGCAGGAGTTATCTCGGTGATAGGAAATGCATTGCCCAAGGAATTCTCACGCATGATTCGTCTTGAGTTCCGAGGGGAGTATGAGGCTGCACGCAAGATACATCATAAATTTACTGAGCTGTATAAACTGCTGTTTATTGACGGTAATCCTGCAGGTGTAAAGGCATTACTTCATGAGATGGGAATGATAGAGAACGAATTACGTTTACCGCTTGTGCCTACTCGTGTTACTACATTGCAGAAAATTAGTGCTATATTGAAGGATTTGCGAATCTAAGATGTCTGAAGAAAGAAGAGTCATACACGAGATTACTCCTTTAATGGGCAAAGACGTTCTGTATATTGCGGATCGTCATAAGAAAGAGTTTACTTATCCCATTCATAACCATGAGGTTTTCGAACTGAACTATGTAGAGCATGCATCAGGAGTACGTCGTATAGTGGGTGATAGTAGTGAAGTGATTGGCGATTATGACCTTGTACTGATTACATCACCTGACCTTGAGCATGTTTGGGAGCAAAATACTTGTACAAGTGAAGATATTCGCGAGATAACGGTTCAGTTTGATTTTAATATAAACGAGGATAATCTGTTTGGCCGAAATCCTTTCCACAGTATGCGCAAGATGATGAATGAAGCCCAAAAAGGGCTTTGTTTTCCGCTTCCAGCAATTATGAGGATTTATAGTATGCTAGACTCTCTGAGCTCGGTGAAAGATGGATTCTATGCAGTTCAGCAGTTTCTTACAATACTGTACGAGCTTTCTAAATGCGATGGTGCGCGTACGCTGGCTTCTAGTAGTTTCGCCAAAATAGCTGTTGAAGATGACAGCCGACGAGTTCTGAAAGTTAAGAATTACATCAGTAAGAATTATATGGAGGAGATTCGTTTAGCGCAGTTGGCTGAAATTGCAGGCATGAGTCCGAGCGCTTTTAGTCGTTTCTTTAAGCTTCATACAGGGCGTAACCTTAGTGACTATATTATTGATATTCGACTTGGCTATGCTGCCCGCAAACTTGTCGATACCAACCATAGTATATCGGAGATTAGTTTTGAGTGCGGATTCAACAACTTGAGTAATTTTAATCGTATCTTTAAACGCAAGAAAGGGTATTCACCAAGTGAGTTTCGTGAGAATTATCACAAAACACGTGTGATTGTCTGACCTGTGTTGTGATATCTTCAATCTGCCATATATTAGTTTCAAATCAGTCGGTTAATTAAAGTCAAACTAATCATTAATTTGAGTTCAATTAATCATTAATTGCACTCTGATTTGCCATTAATTGAACTGTAGTTAGTCGGCTTATTATAGCCAGTTATCATTTTATAATTACACTAGCGGTTGGCGCCAACCGCTAGTGTGTTATTCTTGCAAGTCTCTGTTGTAGTGCGGCATATCTTCAGGTATCACCATCGAAAGTTCCACCAGACCTTTTACTTCACCATCTAAACGCCATGGAGTTTGATATATCAGTTTTTTGCGTCCTTTCTTTGTAATGGTGTAGCAATGAGGGACATCCTTATTCAGCATCTCGTGTATGATTGCCTTTGAACGTTCGTTATGGCAGGGTATCATGCTATGCCCAACCATTGATTCACCTTCCCGATTGAATGTCTCTCGAGAGCGCTTGTTCATGTATATAACAATACCCTCTTTGTCGCAAACTGTTACTGCGGCTTCGATGTCTTCAGCCCATTGAAAATGATTCTTATCGCACTCCATTGGCTTAGTAGTTTTCTGCCTTTATCTGGAAATAAGCTTGAGGATGATCACATACTGGACATACTTCAGGAGCCTCCTTTCCAATAACTATGTGTCCACAGTTTGCACATTGCCAGATGACATCGCCATCTTTTGAGAACACTTTCTTGTCGCGTATGTTCTTCAACAATTTGCGATAACGTTCCTCGTGGGCTTTCTCGATCTTAGCTACACCCTCAAACTTTTCCGCAATTTCAACAAAACCTTCCTCACGTGCCTCTTTGGCCATACGGTCATACATATCGGTCCACTCAAAGTTCTCTCCGTTAGCTGCGGCTTCAAGGTTCTCCTCTGTAGTCTTAATGCTTCCACCCTCGAGCAGTTTGAACCACATTTTGGCATGCTCTTTTTCGTTAGCGGCAGTTTCCTCAAAAATGGCTGCTATCTGCACATATCCATCTTTCTTTGCTTTTGATGCCCAATAAGTATATTTGTTACGGGCCATAGACTCACCTGCAAAGGCTTCTTGCAGATTCTTCTCAGTTTTTGTTCCTTTTAGTTCTTTCATATTCATTATAAATTGATGAGTAATATTCAAAAATAGTTGTGTTACATAATCGTAATCTCTCCTGCGATCGAGCGATTCATCATCTGTCTGATCATACGGAAATCATTGTAATGTGCCTGTAAGTACATGAGTTTCGTCACAGCTCCTTCAACGGTGCTGTCAAATCCGCTCACAACTCCCGCATTCTTCAGGTGGTAGCTAGCATCATATTTACCCATTTCTACACTTCCTGCAACGCATTGGCTGATATTGACGATAGTTACTCCTCTTAATGAGGCATCTTTCAGTAGCTGTGTAACCCATGGTTGTTGTGGTGCATTACCACTACCATAGCTGCGCATAACAATAGAACGAAGCTCTGGCGCATCGAGCATGTGTCGTACAATGTTTTCCTGAATTCCAGGAAATAAGGAGAATACTATCACATTGGGATCCATGGAATAATGTGGAGTCATCGGCCTGTCATAATCGGGTTGTAAAATGTGATGGAAATGATAGGTGAAATTGACTCCAGCATCGCAAAGGTGTGGATAATTAAATGACTCAAAGGCCGTGAAACCTTCGGCATTCTGCTTTGTACTTCGGTTGCCACGAAGTAAGCGTCCGTTGAAATATATGCATACTTCTGGTACCTTAGGACGGCCATCAGGATGATAAGCAGAAGCCAGTTCAATACTGGTAATAAGATTTTCCTTACCGTCGGTACGCAACTGCCCGATAGGTAGCTGGCTTCCTGTAAGAATCACAGGTTTTGTCAGATTCTCCAACATATAGGAGAGAGCAGAGGCTGTATAAGCCATCGTGTCAGTTCCATGTAGAATGACGAAACCGTCGTAGTCTTCATAACGTTCGGCTATGATACGAACCAGTTTTGCCCACATACGATGGTCCATATCACTGGAGTCAATAGGAGTGCTAAACTGGTAAACATCAATACCCGTCTTGATGAATGCAAATTCATAGACCTTCTCTTTAAGGTGATAAAAATCGAGTGGCTCTAATGCGCCAGTTTGGGGATTGCATCCCATACCGATTGTCCCACCTGTGTAAATGAGAAGAACTTTGTTTTTCATATATGACATCGTTTACGTAAAATTCTGTGCAAATATAGTTTAATTTTCCCGCAGTTCCAAAAAAAAATGTTATCTTTGTATCTGATTTAACGAAATCTATTAGAAATAACAATAACCACTTAAATTCTAAATCAAATTATGAAACAATTTATGGACGAGCATTTCCTGCTCGAGACCCAGACTGCACAGGATCTTTATCACAATCATGCGGCAAAAATGCCTATTATTGATTATCATTGTCACCTTATTCCTGAGATGGTTGCTAATGACCATAAATTTAAGAGCATTACCGAATTGTGGCTTGGAGGAGACCATTATAAGTGGCGTGCTATGCGTACAAATGGTGTTGATGAGCGTTTTTGCACCGGCAAGGATACAACTGACTGGGAAAAGTTTGAGAAGTGGGCAGAGACAGTTCCGTATACATTCCGGAATCCTCTTTATCATTGGACACATCTTGAATTGAAAACTGCCTTTGGCATCAATAAATTACTGAGTCCGAAGACAGCACGTGAAATTTTTGAGGAGTGTAATGAAAAACTTCAGCAGCCGGAGTATACCGCAAGAGGCTTTATGCGCCGCTATAATGTAGAGACAGTATGTACAACAGACGATCCCGTTGATGATCTTCGTTTCCATAAGCAGACACGTGAGAGTGGGTTCGAAATCCGTATGATTCCTGCTTGGCGTCCTGATAAGGCTATGAATATCGAGAAGCCGGAATTTGCTGGTTATGTGAATCAACTGGCAGAGGTCAGTGGTGTGAGTATCATTAAGTTCAAGGATATGGTTGATGCCTTACAAAAACGCCATGATTTCTTCCATGATAACGGGTGCCGTCTGAGTGATCATGGTATCGAGGAGTTTTATGATGAAGAGTACACCGACAGCCAGATTGAGATCATCTTTGAAAAGGCTATGCGAGGCCAGCAACTATCAAGATTGGAGATTCGTCAGTATAAGAATTGTTTCTTGACATTGATGGCTGAGATGGATTACGCAAGTGATTGGACGCAACAGTTCCACTATGGAGCTATTCGTGACAACAACTCACGTATGTATGCTCAATTGGGTCCTGATACAGGCTTTGATTCTATTGGTGAGTTCACAACTGCTCAAGCCATGAGCCATTTCCTCAACAAATTGAATGCAGAAGGAAAACTCACGCGTACAATATTATATACGCTTAATCCTTGTGCTAATGAGGTAATCGCAACCATGTTAGGTAATTTCCAGGATGGTTCTTGTCCAGGAAAGATTCAGTTTGGTTCTGGCTGGTGGTTTAATGACCAGTTGGATGGAATGACCCGCCAAATGAACGCTTTGTCTGTACTTGGCCTGTTAAGCAGGTTTGTTGGAATGTTGACAGACAGTCGCTCCTTCCTGAGTTATCCGCGTCATGAGTATTTCCGCCGTTTGCTTTGTAATTTGTTGGGTAATGATGTAGAGAAAGGCTTGCTTCCCAATGACACAGAAAGCCTCTATCGAATGGTAGAGGATATCTCGTACAACAATGCAAAGAATTATTTCAAATTCTAAATATATGAATCCCGATGAGTTTTTATCATCGGGATTCTTTAATTTTGGTGTAAATTATTTTGTGCTTTAAACTTTTTACAGTATCTTTGCAAAAATTTAACCCATTTTATAAAAAAGAATATGAAAAAGTTTCTTGTATTTGTGCTTTTTGCCGTTGTTCTTTCTTTTGAAAGTTGTATCTCATACAAAAACCTGTCATACTTTCAGAATATAGAGACAACAGACTTTTCGCAGGTCAAGCATTTTTATGATGCTAGAATTGTTGCTAAAGATCTTCTGACTATTAATGTAAGTACAACGGATCCAGAGGCTGGTCGGCCGTTTAATTTGCAATATACAGGCTCTAACAATAGTTATGCTGCTGGTGGTTCCCAGGGAGTCAATTTGAGAACATATCTTGTGAACAATGACGGTGAGATTAATTTCCCAGTGCTTGGTAAGGTAAAGGTTGCTGGTTTGACAATTGATGAGTGCCAGGAGAAATTTCAAGACCTCATCAAACCATATATGTCAGAAATAGAACATCCTATCGTTACAGTCAGATTGTCGAATTTCCATGTTACAGTACTTGGTGAAGTGAATAGTCCCGGTCCAAAGCATGCCGAAAAAGAGAAACTGAGCATTGTTGATGCTATTGCTCTTTCTGGTGACATGACCGTTTATGGAGAGCGCGAGAAGGTGTTGCTAATTCGTGAGAATTCCGATGGTCAGAAAGAATGGCACCGTCTGAATTTCTGTGATGCCAATATTATGAACTCTCCTTACTATTATCTGCAGCAGAACGACATCGTTTATGTTGAGCCTAACAAGTTGAAGAAAGCTCAGAGCTCTGTTGGCCGCTCAACTTCTATCTGGCTGTCAATCGTTACCTCGTTTGTCTCAGCAGGGGCTTTAATCTATAGTATTGTGAAATAGCTTTTGATTGATTTATGTGCGGTATCGTTGGCTATATCGGAACAAGGGAAGCCTTTCCTATTCTGATAAAAGGGCTGAAGAGACTTGAGTATAGAGGTTACGATAGTGCAGGAGTTGCGCTAATCAATAATGACGGCAAACTGAATGTTTACAAGGCCAAAGGAAAAGTAGCCGGTCTTGAGGATTATTGTTCTGATAAGGACATTTCGGGCACAATAGGTATTGCACATACTCGGTGGGCAACGCATGGCGAACCTTCGTCGGTGAATGCCCATCCTCATTTCTCTGAGTCTAAAGGTCTGGCAATTATTCATAATGGGATCATAGAGAATTATGCAGACCTGAAGGCAAAGTTAAAAGTTAAGGGTGTAACGTTTCGCTCTGATACAGATACTGAAGTACTTGTTCAGTTAATTGAGTATATCCAGAACAAAAAAGGACTTGATTTGCTCACCGCTGTTCAGCTTGCTCTTCATGAGGTGATTGGCGCATATGCAATTGCCATACTTGACAAGAGCAACCCTGACCAAATTATTGCTGCACGTAAACAGAGTCCATTGGTGGTGGGAATTGGCGAGGATGAGTTTTTCTTAGGTTCAGATGCCAGTCCCATTGTTGAGTATACGGATAAGGTTGTCTATCTTGAAGATGGTAATATTGCTGTTATTCACCGCGGAAAAGAACTGGAAGTGGTGAATATCTACAATCGTAAGCTCAGCCCGGAGATTAAAACTGTTGATATTAATCTTGGACAAATAGAAAAAGGTGGATATGCCCATTTCATGCTCAAGGAGATTTTTGAACAGCCAGAGTGCCTTACTAATTGTATGCGTGGGCGTATCAATCTCGAGGCAGACCAGGTGACTCTAAGCGCTGTTATCGACTATCGCCGTCAGTTGCTTGCCGCAAAGCGTGTCATCATTGTGGCTTGTGGAACATCTTGGCATGCTGGATTAATTGGTAAACAGATGATCGAGAGCCTTTGCCGTGTGCCTGTTGAAGTGGAATATGCTTCCGAGTTTCGTTATCGTAATCCTGTTGTTTCTCCCGATGATGTGGTGATAGCTATCTCACAGAGTGGGGAAACAGCCGATACACTTGCTGCGGTGGAATTAGCAAAAGGGAAAGGTGCGTTCATCTACGGCATATGCAATGCCATTGGTTCAAGTATTCCTCGTGTTACTGATACAGGTTCTTATATACACGTGGGACCTGAGATAGGAGTTGCCTCAACAAAGGCTTTCACAGGGCAGGTAACTGTACTTGCTATGCTCGCTTTAGCTCTTGCGAAGGCAAAGGGGACAATCAGACACGATGATTACCTGCAAATTGTAAAGGAACTGAGTCAAATACCTGACAAGATTCGTGAGGTTCTTAAACTCAATGAGCAAGTAGCAGAATTGAGTCGGATGTTTACCTATGCCAGTAATTTCCTATACTTGGGCCGTGGATTTAGTTATCCTGTTGCACTCGAAGGTGCATTGAAGCTGAAGGAGATTAGTTATATTCATGCTGAAGGCTATCCTGCTGCTGAGATGAAACACGGGCCCATCGCCCTTATTGATTCTGATATGCCTGTTGTCGTCATTGCCACTCACAACGCTATGTACGAAAAGGTATTGAGCAACATTCAAGAGATTAAGGCGCGAAAGGGAAAAGTCATAGCGCTAGTGACAAAAGGTGATGATACAATTAGTCGGATAGCTGACGAGGTATTGGAACTTCCTGATACATTAGAATGCCTTGAACCACTTGTCGCTACGATTCCTCTTCAGTTGTTAGCTTATCATATTGCTGTTTGTAAGGGTAAGGATGTCGATCAGCCACGAAACCTTGCAAAAAGCGTAACTGTTGAATAAGGCTTTATGAAAAAAAAGCAGATATTACTCATAAACGACCTTGCCGGCTATGGTAAGGTTGCTACTGCAGCCATGCTCCCCATCTTGTCTTATATGGGCCATCCTGTGTATAATCTTCCGACTGCGTTAGTGTCAAATACGTTGGATTATGGTAAATTCAATATTCTCGATACCACGGATTATATTCAGGGAGTGTTTCCCGTATGGAAGCAATTAGGTTTTAGCTTCGATGCTATCGCTACAGGTTTCATAGCCAGTGTGAGGCAGGCGGGCATTATTTCTGCATATTGTCGTGAACAGGCAGAAAATGGTACAATCATCTTTGTAGACCCGATTATGGGCGATGAAGGAAAGTTCTATAATGGTGTTACACGCGAAACCGTTTTGAGCATGCGAGAGATGATTAGTGTAGCTCATTTGATTGTGCCCAATTATACGGAGGCATGTTTCCTAACTGACACAGAATATCATCAAGACAGTATTACGCTTCAGGAATCGAGAGCGTTGCTTGATAAGTTACTTGCATTAGGTACAAAATCAGCGCTCATTTCTAGTATGAAAGTAGATGGCCAGTGTGCTGTTGCGGGATATGATCATATTACCGGCGAATACTTCCTGCTTCCATATACGGAGATACCTGTTCATTTCCCAGGAACGGGTGATATGTTCTCAGCTGTTCTTTATGCTCATTTACTTGAAGGTGAACCGCTCAAACAAAGTACTCGTAACGCGATGGACGTGCTTTATAGGCTGATAGACGCAAATAAAAACAATGTGGACAAGAATAGAGGAGTGCCGGTGGAGAATTGGTTACAACTCATTTGATGTCTATTAGCTTTAAGCCAACTCAAATAATAACCCATACCATTTCCCCTGTATATTTAAGTAATTCACTTGTGCGAAATAGAGAAATAGTATCATTCTCTGCATAAAAAAAATCGCCAAGCCTAAGGCCTGGCGATTATTAACTGATTTGCAGTTCGAGCTTTTAATTACTCAGCAACAACAGTGTCAACAACTGTGGTGTCAACAACTGTGGTGTCAACCATAGCGGTATCAACTTCCTCTACTACAGGAGCAGCTGCTTTGTTACCACAAGATGCGAAAGAGATAGCTGCGATAGCTACGAACATTAAAACTAATTTCTTCATTTTCTTTGCTTTTTAAATCTGTAAAACAATCATTTGTTTATTAAAACGTTGCAAAGGTAAGTATTTTTTTAATACGACGTTCATTTTTTTGGGATTTTTTTTAAGCCATTTTGTAACTTTTTTGTAACACACTGAAATACAGTGAATTATAGACTGCTAACAAAAGTTAAAGTTTTCGTTTCTGTAAAAAGATGTATACAAATGATGTTTTTACGTAGAATTATTGTACCTTTGCAATAGGTTAATAGAGGCCTTTCCTGAAATTGTATCGTGCTCTTATGGAGTTCTAAGAGGCCTCTTGAAAATATTATCACCTATTTATATATTTGTAATGATCGACACATCTGCTTTTCAAGGTAAGACGGCTGCATACTACACATTGGGCTGCAAATTGAATTTCTCAGAGACTTCCACGTTCGGACGCCTTCTGCAGGAGATGGGCGTTCGTACTGCTGGCAAGGGAGAGCCTGCTGATATTTGTATTGTCAACACATGCTCTGTCACAGAGGTTGCTGACCATAAATGCCGTCAAGCCATTCACCGTATGGTGCGTCAGAATCCCGGCGCTTTTGTGGTTGTAACAGGTTGTTATGCTCAGCTCGAAGCTGAAGAAGTTGGGGCTATAGAGGGGGTTGATTTGGTATTAGGTAGTGACGAGAAATCCCGAATGATTCAGTACCTTAGCGATGCATTCATAGGTCTTGATAAGCAGAGAATACATGTAGTAGGGAAGACGAAGGAAATTACGTCGTTTGCGCCTTCATGCTCTAGAGGAAATCGTACGCGATACTTTCTCAAAGTGCAAGACGGTTGCAATTATTTTTGTACATATTGTACAATTCCTTTTGCCCGAGGTTTCTCTCGGAATCCCTCAATCTCCTCATTGGTCGCTCAGGCAGAGCAAGCCGTTGCCGAAGGAGGAAAGGAAATTGTGTTGACAGGTGTAAATATTGGTGATTTTGGAGAAACAACACATGAACGTTTCATCGACTTGGTGAAGGCTTTAGATAAAGTCGATGGCGTGAAGCGCTATCGTATTAGCAGCCTTGAGCCAGACCTGATTGATGACGAACTAATTGAATATTGTGCGCAAAGCCGTGCTTTCATGCCTCATTTCCATATACCTTTGCAAAGTGGAAGCGACAAGGTGCTGCAACTGATGCATCGTCGTTACGACAAGCAACTGTTTGCGCATAAGATACATCTCATTAAGCAGTTAATGCCAGATGCCTTTATAGGTGTTGACGTAATGGTGGGAACTCGTGGCGAGACTCCTGAGTTATTTGAGGAGAGTTACGAGTTCATAGAATCACTTGATGTGACGCAATTGCATGTGTTTCCTTATTCCGAGCGTCCGGGTACAGCTGCCTTGAAGATTCCTTATGTTGTCAGCGATGCTGACAAGAAACTGCGTTCTAAGCGTTTGCTGGAACTTAGTGATGAGAAAACACATGCTTTTTACGAGCGGAATATCGGTCAGCCGGCTGAGGTTCTTTTCGAAAAAGCGCCCAGAGGGAAAGCCATGCACGGTTTCACACGCAACTACATTCGTGTGGAGTTGCCTGCCGTTGCCTCACGCGAGGAGTTTGACAACCAGTTGATGACAGTCAGATTGGGCGGATTCAATCGTGACCGCACGGCACTAATGGCTGAATTGATTTAATCGGAATTCGTATAATTTCCATTTATCCATATTCTCTACATTTATTCAAACATCCCGCATCCTACATTAATACCTATACAGAATGGATAAGATAGCAATTGTAATACTGAATTGGAACGGAGCAACAATGCTACGCCGTTATCTTCCGACCGTGATTGCGCATTCACAAGGTGAAGCGGTAGTCTACGTTGCCGATAATGCTTCGACAGACGATTCGCTAAGTCTCCTTTCCGAATCTTTTCCTGAAGTGCGTCAGATACTGCTAGATAAGAATTGGGGGTTTGCCGACGGTTACAATAAAGCGCTGGCACAGATAGACGCCGAGTATTATGTGTTGCTCAACTCTGATGTTGAAGTGCCCGAAGGGTGGCTTGTTCCCCTGAGAACTTTTATGGATGAGCATCAGGATGTTGCCGCTTGTCAGCCAAAGCTCTTGTCGGTTGCCGATAACGATTCGTTTGAGTATGCGGGGGCTTGCGGCGGTTATCTCGACCGTTATGGCTATCCTTTCTGTAGGGGGCGTGTGTTTGATACTGTAGAGAAAGACAAAGGGCAGTATGACGAGGCTGCAGAAGTGTTGTGGACAACTGGTGCTTGTATGATGATTCGCTCTAAGGATTATTGGGCTGTCAACGGACTGGATGGCCGTTTCTTTGCCCATAACGAGGAGATCGATATGTGTTGGCGATTGCGTATGATGGGGCGCAAACTCTATTGTCTTCCGCAGAGTAAAGTCTTTCATGTTGGTGGCGGGACACTTCCGAAAGGCAATCCTATGAAAACCTATCTCAACTTCCGGAATAACCTCACAATGCTATACAAGAATCTGCCACAAAAAGAGCTTCACTATGTCATGCGTGTGCGTTGGCTGCTCGATTATGTGGCAGCATGGCAGACTCTTATTCTTAATCGGAATGTTGGCGATTTCTGTGCAATTTATCGTGCGCGAAGGGATTTCATGCGATGGCGTACAGAGTTCCGTCCTGAGCGAAAGGAGCATCAACGTGAGCGTGTAGAGGCACGTGTTCCGCGCACACTCCGTACTAACTTCTGCCTTGTGTGGCAGTATTATGCAAGAAGAAGAAAGACGTTTGCGGAACTTCCGTAAACGTCTTTCTTTCTATCTTCATTGTTCAATCAAATCGTCTTTTATGCTTGCTTGAGCAGTCTTCTGCATTTGCAGAGCAGCCTTTCACATTTGCAGAGCAGCCTTCCACGTCCGTAGAATAGCCCTCTGGATAACCAGAGTGTACCGATAATCTACAAACAGCTTTATTGGTACTTTTCTATCAACGGTTGGGCTTGCTCAGAACCAAGTTCCTTGGCTTTGCGTAGATTCTGCATTCCTTCAGCCTTCTCGCCTTTTTGCATGAGGGCAAGACCAAGCACAAGGTATCCATCTGGATAAGTCTCGTCGATGGCCGTGCATTGCCGCGCGATATCAATGGCGTCATCAAGCTGTCTCAAGCGTAGCAGAAGATTTGCTTTCTCGGCGTAGTATACCGGTTGTTGTTTGTCAAGTTCAATAGCAATAGAAAAGTCGTTGAGGGCCTGTTGCCACAATTTTGCTTTCGTCTCACATTGTCCGCGTGTATAGAAGAACTGAGCTGTCAGGGTCGGACGCATGATGTATGCGTAGATGTTGTAATCAGCTACCGCCTTACGATACATGCCTGCCTGGTCGTAGGCTTGTGCGCGAGCAAGTATATAGGGCGAGGGATTGACGCGGTTAACAGAGTCGCATGCCATGATGGCGCTATCTATAAGTGCTATGAAGGCCGTATCATTTGGCTGAATCATCTGCTGTGAGTGAGCTGCCTCGTAGAACAGTTCTGGTGAGCGCAATGGCGTCTTTGTCAGTTGCAGGAACATTTCGTAGGCTTTCTGATACTCTTTCTTGGAGAATCGGATTTGAGCCTCCAGATGTTGGTAAACGGGTAGGGGATTGACAGAGTATGCCTGTTGTGCCTGCTCCAAAGCCTTATCGAAACTCCATGCAGGATATGGCTCATCGGCACGATATAGTTCTTTCTGATAAATCAGCTGACTATATGAATAGTGAGCCTCGTCTTTCTTCTCTGTATTCTTAATGACCGTTTCCATGTCTTTGGCTGCCAAATCGAACAAGGAAGCGTCAACCTCCATCTGCGCACGTTTCTGATAGCCGTCCGGCAGGTTGGGGTATTTGCGGATAAAGTCGTCTATAATAGCCGCAGCCTTTACCGAATCGTTCCCGCTCATAATAAGCGCCAGCTGGGCTTGCTGTTGGTCGTCAGGAAGCGCAACGGGAATTCCAATTCTGCCAAATATACTGTTGTTGAATTCAAGTGCTGTGGCTCGCAATTGGCTTGCATATAATGCACTGGCAGCATGGATGTTGTCTCCACTACTTGTAAGTTGCAGAAGGCCCAGCACCTCTCCTTGTTCGTTGACGAACGGACAGTTTACCGCATTCTCAGGTACTGTGATGTTAAAGACATAGTAGCCGTATTTCTCCATGAACGTCTCTGCGTTCTTCACCGTTGCCTGCACGGCTTGTAACGGGTTCTTCCCCATTGTATATGGAAGCAGCCAGGCTTGAGAGCCAGTCGGGGCGACTGATGCGGCGGCTATGGCAGGAGTCGTTTTTCCGCTAACGCGGAAATGGCACATGTCATACATGTCGTTTGCGCCCAGAATTCGCTCAACGTCCATCTGCTTTCCATTCGCGTCAACCACAACGGCACGCTTGGCGCCGAGGAAAGGCGTAAGATCGCTGATAGCATCGCCCTGACTGCCAATAAACACACCATGACTGCTGGCGAGAAGGGATCCGTCTGGACGGAAGGTGGTCAATGTGAAAACCGATTTAGCCGCCTGCTTAACAGGGTTTGGCTGAGCCAATAGAGAACCACCAGCCGACAACTGGCAAGCAATAATTGATAGTTGAAGTACGAAAAAGATAAATATTCGTTTCATATTATTGTATATTCAAATGATTAATTCTTAACTCCTAACAGCTCTCTGGAATTCTGCAAGGCAGCTTCAGTTACCGATTCACCACTTAGCATCTGTGCAATTTCGTGAATCCGCTCATCAGGTTCGAGCTGTTTCATTTGTGTTTGTGTTCCTTGCGGCGTTTCCACTTTAAACACTTTATAATGGTGGCTTCCGCGAGCGGCAATTTGAGGCAAGTGTGTGATACTGATAACCTGACGGTCCTTATTTCCCATTTCTTGCATCATCAGCGCCATCTTCTCGGCAATCTTTCCGCTCACGCCTGTGTCAATCTCGTCGAAGATAATGGTAGGCAGTTTGACGGCTCCGCTGATCATGGCTTTCAAAGAGAGCATGACACGGGCAATCTCACCGCCAGAGGCAACTTGCGAGACGGGCTGCATTGGAGTAGATGTATTGGCAGAAAAGAGAAATGAAACCTTGTCGGCACCATCAGCGGCAAGTGGCTTTGATGTAAGGTTTACGCCAAAACGGATGTAAGGAATGCCAAGTGGAACAAGTCTTTCAAGCATCTGTTTCTCAACGACCTTTGCCGCATCCTTGCGCATGCGAGTCAGTTGTTGAGCCAGCTGTTCTGCCTTTTTCAGACAAGCTGCCGTCTGCTCTTCCAGTTCTTTCAACTCATCGTCGCTGTTCTCAATGTGGGAGAGTTGCTCTGCCAGTTGCTTTTCCTTTTCTATGAGTTCTTCTGTGGTAGCAACGTGGTATTTCTTTTGCAACGTGTACAGATTGTCGAGCCGCTCATTAACAGCATCGAGCTGGGCTGGGTCGAAGTCAATGCTTTCCAACAGGCTGCTTATCTCGGCGGCTACGTCTTTCAGCTCAATATAAGCGCTGTCAATACGCTCTGCCATATTTTCCGTTTTCGGGAAAACCTTCTCAACACTCTTGATGGACGAGAAAGCTCGTTTTAGTTGGCTAACAATACCCGTATTCTCGGCACTAAGCAGATTGTCCGTCTCAAAAAAAGCCTGTTTGATTTCTTCCGCATGGTTGAGCATATCGGCTTGTTGTTCCAGCTCCTCCTGCTCACCGCTCTTCAATGCTGCCGCGTGCAGTTCCTGATACTGGAATCTGACAAAATCCTCATTCTTACGGCTCTGTTCAATCTCAGCCTGCATCTGCTCCAATCGGCGAAGCGACTCACGATAAGAATCATATGCAACTTGATAGTCGATGAGTTGTTTATGGTCGTCAGCGATAATGTCGAGCACACCGAGTTGGAAGTCTTCTTTTTGCAGGAGCAGGTTTTGGTGCTGGCTATGCACGTCAACAAGCTGCTCGCCTAATTCACGCATGAGCGTGAGTGGTACGGGAGTGTCGTTGATAAATGCACGGCTTTTTCCTGTTGCTGTCAGCTCACGTCTGAGAATACAGTCCTCGTCATCGTAGTCTATATCGTTCTCATCAAAGAAATTACGCAAGTCGTATCGTGAAATATCGAAATGTGCTTCAATAGTGCACCTTTCGGCTCCCTGTTTGATGGTCTTCGAGTCAGCACGGTTACCGAGAAGTAAGCCAATGGCTCCGAGAATGATACTCTTTCCAGCTCCAGTCTCACCCGTGATGACCGAAAAGCCCGGATAGAGCTGCATGCTCAGTTCCTCAATGAGCGTGAAGTTTCTGATATAAAGTGTTTTGATCATTTCTTTATCCTTTCCCACGCATTGTTCTGCGAGGCGTTGATGGAGAAGAGAAGCTCGTAAATGGCTTCTTTCTCTTTTTGAGTTCCTTTCCCCTCATAGATATTGGCTAACTCGTCACGTTTATAATCAGTCCAAATCTGGGGCAGCATGCTCAGCGGCTTGTCTTCGCGTGCCTTCTTCAGGTCTTCTTGTAAGGCGGTAGAGATGTTGATTCGTCCGCGCTCGGCATTGTTGGCCATTTCATCGAGACCTAACCTGTAGTAATCGTATTGTAGCTGGCGGAAAGGGCGCATGGCTCCATCGAGATAGTCGTTAATGATGGCAAAACGGTTACGGTCGTTGTCAAAGGCTTTCCAGCCCGTGAAGCTGAGGTTTTGCGCATTATTGGTAAGATACATACATTGTTGTAGTACTTCCTCACCTCCCATCGGCGCGAACGAGTCAAGGTCAAGCCCGATAATAAGATATGCATAGTATGCCATCAACGCCACCAATTGGTTGTCAATTTGCTCTGGGTTGTAATTGAGCTGGTCAAATTGCTGGAACTCGAAGTTGAAATCATTATCTTTATTATTATATAAGGTAGTGGTGTAACTGGAGTTGTAGACGGGTCGGTTAGCCTGAATGAGTGCATTGGCTGTGAAAAGCCCTGTAGTTGCGTCGTATTTAGTTACGGTTATGTTGAACGTACATTGAATGCGCTCGTTTTTCTGGAATTGCAGAGCCGTCCACTGATGGTCGTTGACGAACTGCTCGAGTGTTTGTTGCAAACTCTCGAATACACTGGCATCTGTACCCTGAATCTGGTTATGATTCACGGTAATACGCGCCTGAAGCTCTTGAGCCTTTACTGGGAGAAAGGCCAATAGCAAAAATGCAATCGTGAGTATTTTCCTCATCACTCTGTCTGCAATGTTAGTATTCTTATTCACTCAGTAATTCGCCTAATGCGTCAATAATATCCTTGGCAACTTCTGTCTTGGGCTTCTTCTCGTATAATCTTTCACCATTGCGGGAAATAATCTTTATCTGGTTTTCGTCAGCACGGAAACACGTTCCCTTGTTACGAAGGCTGTTCAGAACGATGAAATCGAGATTCTTCTTCTCGAGCTTATGCTGGGCATTGCGCTCCTCGTCGTTTGTTTCCAAGGCAAATCCTATCAGCTTCTGGTGTTCACGCTTGTTTCGTCCCAGTTCGGCTGCAATATCGTGTGTAGGCTTCAGCCGGATGACAAGGTCATCTTTTTCGCGTTTGATTTTTTTGTCGGCTTGTGTTTCCGGACGGAAGTCGGCAACGGCTGCACATAGAATGGCTGCGTCGCTTTCTTGCCAGGCTTTTGTGGCAGCCTGATACATTTCCTCGCAGCTTTCTACGTCTATACGGCGGATGCGGTTGCTACAACTCAAACTGACAGGACCTGCCACGAGTGTGACGTCAGCGCCTCGAGCAGCACATTCCTCTGCAAGTGCAAATCCCATCTTTCCGCTGCTGTAGTTACCTATAAAACGTACAGGGTCTATTTTCTCGTAAGTTGGACCTGCGGTGATGAGTATCCGTTTCGAGGCAAAAGGCGAGGGGAGGGCATGAACTCTATCTTGTTCGTCGAAGAAATGATTAAGCACCTCAACGATTCTCTCGGGTTCCTCCATACGTCCTTTTCCCTCAAGTCCGCTGGCAAGGAATCCACTCTGTGGCTCAATAATGTGATTACCATAGCCTTGCAATATACGCAGGTTTGCTTGTGTCGAAGGATGGGCAAACATGTCGAGATCCATAGCAGGCGCAATGAAAACAGGAGCTTTCATCGACAGATATGTAGTAATAAGCATATTGTCGGCAATGCCGTGAGCCATCTTCCCGATAGTGCTGGCCGTAGCGGGCGCGACCAGCATCGCGTCTGCCCACAATCCAAGGTCAACATGCGAGTTCCAAGTGCCATCTCGTTGTGAAAAGAATTCACTTACTACAGGTTTGTGAGTGAGAGCCGACAACGTGATGGGAGTAATAAATTCCTTGCCAGCAGGTGTGATGACCACCTGTACCTCTGCTCCTTGCTTGATGAGGCCGCGGATGATGAGGCAAGCTTTATAGGCTGCAATGCTGCCCGTAATTCCTAGGACGATTTTCTTCCCTTTTAGCATTTTGTTCTATTCTAGAAAACAAAGAGGTTATGTGTAGATTCTGGAAGACTCAGAATACAAATAGAAGTCATTCAGACTTAATGGTTCCGTACTCTTCTTACTTGTTGTTAAAAGCCCGTAATCGAATACGGGTGAGCACTTGCTTAGTATTATTTGTGAAGTCGCTGGAGAGCATCCAACTGTAGTAGCCGGGATCTCTGTTAAGCACATCAACAACAGCCCAGTTTTTATACTTTCCGAAGTTGAACACCTCATGGCGGCGTGGTTTGCCGTCCTTGTCGGTGAGCACCTTTCCTTGTGCGTCAACCATATCACGCCACACGATGCGTCCTGCAAAGTCGACGTTATCATTTGTTTTCGAGAACTCTGCCAACTCGTTCATGTCATTGTTAAGCTGACGATCTGGTTCTTCTTGTCGGCCGGGAGCGTACATGTCGAGCTCACCCATCAGCACACGATAGGTAGCCTCTGTGTCCTGGTCGGCACGGTGTGCCTCGAAGTCTTCCTCCATCTTACGTCCACAATAGAACTTATACGCAGCAGCCAAATTGCGGCGCTCCATCTTGTGGAAGATAGTCTGCACATCGATAAGACGACATTTGGCAAAGTCGAAGTCAACGCCTGCGCGCAGGAACTCCTCTGCAAGCATGGGAATGTCGAAATGGTTCGAGTTAAAACCGGCAAAGTCGCATCCACAGAACTTCTCGTTCAGCGTAGGTGCCAGTTCCTTAAAAGTGGGCTTGTCTTTTACGTCATCGTTACTAATTCCCGTAAGTGCCACCACTTCTGCAGGAATAGGCTTCTCGGGATTCACAAACAGGTTGGAGCGCTCCTCAGTACCATCCGTATTTACCTTGATATATGAGATCTGAATGATACGGTCATTAACAAGGTCAAGCCCCGTTGTCTCGAGGTCGAAGACAATCAGGGGCTTTGTAAGATTCAGTTTCATGATGTTTCTTTATCTGATTATTCAATCATGTTTATAGAACTACTGACAGAATCAGTCGTTCAGCAACATAGGCATGATGAGCATCAGAACATCCTCGTTCTCTGGCTGCTCGCTGGGTACGATAAGTCCTGCCCGGCTTGGGTCGGCAAGTTCTACAATTACTTCTTCACTATCGAGGTTGTTCAGAATTTCAGTCAGAGACGGACCCTTGAAACCAATGCTCATAGGCGTGCCACTGTACTCGCATGTGAGTTCTTCCTTGGCACTGGTAGCAAAGTCGATATCCTCCGACGATAGAGTCAGTTTGCCACTCTCCACGCGGAAACGGATTAACTGACTGCTGTCGCTTGCAAATGGGAGCACACGTCGTAGAGCGCCGATAAGAGATTTGCGGTCGATAGTGATCTGGTTGGGATTGTTCATCGGAATCACCGAGTTGTAGTTTGGATAGCGGCCTTCAATCAGTCGGCATGAGAGTGTGCTTTCGCCGAACTTGATTTCTGCGTTACGCTCATTAAAGCGGATAACAACATCGCCTCCATCACGCTGTAATACGTTCTTTAAGAGCGTAGCAGGCTTCTTTGGCAGGATAAACGCAGCAGGAACCTCGCTCTTAATAGTATAATTCTTGTTGCGTACTAGTTTATGACCGTCGCTGGCAACAATAGCGAGGGCATCGGGAGTCATATCAAAATAAATACCGTTCATTACGGGACGCAATTCATCCTGGGCTGTAGCAAAAATAGAGCGGTTAATATTGTTGCTCAAAACATTGGAATCAATGTTAATCACCGACGAATTCTCCGACATAATTTGTGGACGCGGATACTCCTCAGCGTTCTGGGCTGTGAAATTATAAATACCGTTCTGGTAGATTACTTTAACTGTATATGATTCCAAGTCAATGTCAAGGGTAAGCGGCTGTTCTGGAAGCTCCTTCACGGCATCGAGAATAGTACGGTTTTGTACGGCAAAATTGCCCTCATCATCCGCATTATCAAGCGTCATAGTGGTTTTCATCACATTTTCGCTGTCGGAGGCTGTGATGGTAAGCTGATTGCCTATAACCTCGAACAGAAAACAGTCGAGGATGGGCAGGCTGTTTTTGGTGTTAATGACCTTTGAAAGGGTCGAGAGTCGGTTACTCAATGCCGAGCTGGATAATGTAAATCTCATGAGTATTTAAATTTTTAGTTGTTAATATTCTGCTTTGGATAATTCGACACAAAATTACAAAAAAGCGTTGTGTAAAACAAAAAATAGTGGAAAAAGTTTTTGTTTTTAGAACTATTTTAGTAATTTCGCAACTGATTACAAAAAACTATTATAAAAAAACAGATAAATGGATTTACAAGGAAAGATAATCGCAGTACTCCCCGAGCGTAGTGGCGTATCCGCAAGAGGTGAGTGGAAGGCAGGATCATTCGTCATAGAGACTCATGACAATTATCCCAAGAAAATGGTGTTCGATGTGTTTGGCGCAGATCGTCTTGCCCAATTCGCAATCAAGGCTGGTGAGGAACTCCTCGTGTCATTCGATATTGATGCCCATGAGTATCAAGGACGTTGGTACAATAGTATACGCGCGTGGAATGTGCAGCGCATCGACCCTGCTGCCGTTCAGACAATTCCTCCAACTGCGATGCCAGGAGCATTCCCACCACCGCCTATGGGTTCATCTGTTGCCGCTGCACCCGTTGCCGGCGTAGCTCTTGTTGCACCAGCAGCTCCTGTTGGAGGAGCCACCGCCCCATTCCCGCCAGCTCAGGACAATGGTGGTAGTGCTGACGACCTGCCGTTCTAGAGTAATGCTAAAATAAGAAAGAAAACCTCCAATTGGAGGTTTTCTTGTAATATGAGATAGGTAGATAGATTCTCTGTTTATTTGTTTTGTACTCAAATACAATTATCACCTATTATAAATTGTACTTTTCCTTGGAAAAAGGTTTGTTACAGATTTCTTTGAATGAAGACTTATGGTCTTTTCTCCTTTAGAATACCGTGGCGATAAGCATAAAGAAGTTCCTCAAGGTCAGAAATCTGCTTTTTCAGTTCTGTTCCTTTATCAGTATCAGCAACGAGCATACGGCGATTGGCCATCTCAACAATCTGGGTAGTACTCTTGATGTCAGTACCTCGTAATACAGCGTCGCTTGCGCTCGTAAACGGTTCGTGCTGAACGAGTTGGAAACCTCTGCTATGGTAAACTAGAGTGTAACCGGCAATACCTGTTTCTTTGTGATATGCTTGCGAGAAGCCGCCATCAATTACCATCAGTTTTCCATTTGCCTTGATGGGATTCTCGCCCTCAGCTGCATGTACAGGTACGTGACCGTTGATGATGTGTCGGTTCTCGCCAGTAACACCGAAAGAGTCGAGAATGCGGTCGCATATCTCTTCGTTGTCACGCATTATGAAATAGTTGCCTTTGAGTTCTTTGTGTGTGGCCTTGTCCTTGAGGAAGTAGCGCTCGAAGGTGGCCATTTTCGATTTGTCGAACAGGCAGCTGTTTTTACCGCACCAGAGGTAGAGAAAATAGTCTATGGCATATTGCTTCTCGTAGGGGTCAGAGTCAGTTTGGAAGGCTGTTCGGATAATCATTCCCGTCTGGTGCATGAGTTGCATTCCGCTATAGCGTTGTGCGGGAACCATCTGCCCGTTACGCTCATGGGCAGGCATAATTTGTACCTCTTTGAGAGATCCGTCATCGTTAAGGGGCACGGAAGCATGGAAAAGCAGGTTGTTGTTGTAAATGGCGTACATACATCCGTGTCCACGCAAAGTGCGCATGTGTTTATGTAGTTTCTCGCTGACCATGAACGAATGGTGCAGGCGTTTCATCAGAGCCTCTTCCTCAGCGGTCAGTTTGTTGGGATCAGCAGGGTCGATGGTCGGGAAATTGCAACTTCGCATTTCATACTCTTTGCCGTCGATGACGCATACTCCGCGCTTATAATCAACATTGTTGAAGAGGTTACGGTCGGTCATTTCCCACTCTGGATGCCGGTTGAAATAGGCTGCCTCAACCTTGAACTGAATCACCGAAATGGCTTTGTGCATAAGCGCTGTGAGCCGCTTCCCTTTTTCGTCCATTCGTGAGTTTCCTGCCGACAATTTGGGAATAAACTCCTCGCAGGGATCATCACCATAAGTTTCCAAGGCAAAGGTGGCCAAGGGAAGGAGATTGATTCCGTAGCCTTCCTCTAACGTGACAAGATTGGCATAGCGGAGTGAGTTTCGGATGACGTTACAGATACACGCGTCGTTACCTGCTGCGGCTCCCATCCAAAGAATATCGTGGTTTCCCCATTGAATATCCCAATGCTTGTAGGTAGACATAGTGTCCATAATGATATGCGCACCAGGTCCACGGTCGTAAATGTCACCGAGGATATGCAGATAGTCGATGGCTAAATGCTGAATAACATTTGCAATAGCGATGATGAAGTCATCGGCTCGGCGGGTTGAGATTATTGTCTCAATGATTTGGTTGACATATGCCGTTTTGTTACTATCTTCGGTACGTTCGTGCAACAGTTCCTGGATAATGTAAGAGAACCCAGCTGGTAGCGATTTGCGTACTTTCGAGCGAGTGTATTTGCTCGATACTTCCCTGCATACGCGTACGAGGCGGTTGAGGATGATATGATACCAGTCATCTAAATCTTCCTCGGTGTTCTTGATGATTTCCAGTTTCTGTTCAGGATAGTAGATGAGCGTACAAAGTTCGCGTTTCTCGGTTTCACGTAGTTCGTTTCCGAATATTTCGTTCACTTTTCGTTTGATGTTTCCGGAGGCGTTTTTCAGTACGTGTTGGAAAGCCTCGTACTCGCCGTGAATGTCAGCAAGGAAGTGTTCTGTCCCTTTCGGCAGATTGAGAATTGCCTGCAGGTTGATAATTTCTGAGCTGGCGTCAGCAATCGTTGGGAACGATAGAGCCAATAGCTCTAAATAACGCATGTCTTGTTCGATGTTGTATTGATTCATAAATTAGGTTTAAAAGGGTTTTATGGTTATCAATTAGTATTTTTAGTTCTTGGGGGGGATGGGCATGAAGCCTTCTGTAAGTCCAAACATCTCTTCGAGGGTCTCTTGCAATTTATTGACAAACTCAATCATATCGATATATTTGAGCATCTTGGCAAACTTGTCCTCGTCGAACTCTACGTAGCGGAATTCCTCATAAATATCAGCTAAATGATGTCGGCTGAGTGTGGCCTTGTGCATCTCAAATGAGGCGTTTGCTATCATGCGGCAGATGTCAAGTTCCAGACAGTCGCCAAAATCATGTCTAAGGGACTTGAATTTTGTCTTAAGTGAACTGCCTAACAGCTTCTTCCTCTCTAACGGCCCAGTTGGCTTGGGCACGCGCAGAGAGAATCGCTCTATTTGCTTGATAGCGATATTGGGAGCGTTAAACTGTCTTTTGTGAACAGCTTTCATGACAATATCAAGCACATCCTCTTCATCTGCATGTATCAGTATTTTCCGCCACGACTCTTCATCAAGCCTGCTGATGATGCCAATCTGTTCATCGGTAATTGTGTCACTCTGCTCGTCATGAGCAACGCCAGTTCGCAAGAGTGCGTTCTCGGCTATCCGTGTCTCATCGTTCATTAGCATCCACGCATTGCTATCGAGCACTTTTCGGTAAAGTTGCATCATTTGGCGCGTCATTTCTACATCATTGATGTCATTTGTGATGATGCTGTTCTTGATTATTTCTATTCGGCTGTTCCACGGCAGCTTTGATTTCAGATGCTCGTTCCAAGAGAGTTCCGACATGTTGAGCCTTTCCATCTCACCGGACACCACAATTGCATCTGCATTGCAAATCATTTCATGTTGATACAACAACAACTTGGGAAGCTTCTCGTGAAGATACTTTTGATCGACGATCCATGGATTGAGCTTGCCGTGGGGCGAGATTACAACAGGGATATTGTGGCTATGCGCCCATTTGGCCATTTCTGCCGACGGATGGTTCCAGCAGTCGTGGATATGTACAAGTTCAGGCTGAAAATCCTCAGCCTCCTTCTTGTCGTTGCTTGTCAGAAGTTTCACATCTGCCATGTTTGCCATACAAGTGAGTAGCGCCGAAATGTAACTCCTCACTATGCCGTCATCATTCTCAGATTGTATACAGAAATGTAATACCCTCATAATTATATGCTTAAGAGCGATAGAGGTGGCACTTTGATAAGATGTACTTGATGCGGATGAGCCATGCCCCGTGCTTTAGCCGTGCGGGTTTTTCGTAGCAGCCGTAAACGAAAGCGAGGTTTTCATCGAAACAGTCGCGAGCGAGGAAGAGTCCTTTGCTAAGGCTGATGCTCTCATCCGAATTCTCGAAGTCAATACCTGTTTCTGTACGCCTCTTGAGCTTGTTATGTCTCAATCTATTCGCAAAACACTCAAAAGAAGAGAATGTCTGCTTAAGTGTGTCCATCAGCACAACACAGTCATTTTGGGCTGCTTTCACACCGAGGGTGATGGCAATTTTCTGGCTATCCATACGGCGGGCGGAGTCGGGGACGAATGTAGCCCTAAGCTCAGGGAATCTGGGTCTCAAACGTTCCAACAGGTTGTCAGACTCTTTCTTGCCTTTAGCAACTACGACAATAATCTCACAATCTTGAGCGTCCATAGTTCTTGCAAGTTCTTTGTCAAGTATGCGCTCAAGCAAAAGGTTGTCGTCGTGGTCGATGATAACAACAGAATAATTTTCTTCCTTCATTTCTTACATAATTTCCTCACTAACATAGCCTTTTGGCAATTCTCGGCAATTATAGTGGCTTGCCATAGCTTCTCCATAAGCTCCAGCTGACCGTATTGCGAGTAAGTCGCCACGATGGACTCGATTTAGATCAACGGCTTTTGCGAACACGTCGCTTGACTCGCAGATTGGTCCTACCACATCGTATGTATCAGGTTCCTCATCGTTGGAGATGTTCTCGATTTTGTGGTATGCTTGATAAAGCGCCGGACGTATCAAATCGGTCATTCCTGCATCAACGATAGCAAATTGCTTGACAGCTCCTTTCTTTACATAGAGCGTGCGTGTGATTAACGACCCCATCTGTGCAACGACAGCACGTCCCAACTCGAAATGCAATGTCTGTCCGGGACGAAGCTTCAAGTGGCGTGCATACGTGTCGAAATAAGCCTTGAAGTCGGGAATGGACAGCCGGTTCGGGTGCTGATAGTCGACTCCTAATCCGCCACCTACATTAATGTTCTCGACTTTGACGTGGTGAATCTCCAATTGCCGTTGCAAATCGTTGATCCGGTTGCATAGTGCCTGGAAATCACCCATGTCGAGTATTTGGCTTCCAATGTGGAAGTGAAGTCCTACGAACCTGACATTCTTCATGGTAGCAGCTTCCTCTATCACCCGTTCCATATCGCTCATTGCTATTCCGAACTTGTTTTCTGCAAGACCGGTGGTGATATTTGAGTGCGTGTGTGCACCAACATCCGGATTGATACGGAAAGCCACCCGTGCTACTTTTCCTTTTTTAGAGGCCAGTTCATTGATTACTTCAAGCTCGGGAATGCTCTCTACGTTGAAGCAGAAGATATCCTTGTCTAAGCCGAGGTTAATCTCCCAGTCGCTTTTGCCCACTCCCGCATAAACAATCTTGTTACTAGGGAAGCCGGCGTTGATGGAAGCCTGAATCTCTCCGCCGCTAACACAGTCGGCGCCAAGTCCGGCCTGACTGATGATATTCAGCACCTTAGGATTTGCGTTTGCCTTAATTGCATAGTGAACACAAAATCCCTCGTGCTTGCCAGCCTCACGGTTGATGGCGTTTAAGGTGTCTCGAAGCACTTTCGTGTCGTAATAGTAGAATGGCGTTCCTATACCCTGAAATTTCTCCTTTGGGAAAATACCTTTCATGTCGTTTTGTGTTGTGTGGCTTTGAGTTATTTGAAAAGCTCGTTACTCAGGTTCTGGAGAGCACGCTTCTTGTCTGCACCGCGGATGAGGAAAGATATGTTGTAGTTTGAGCCTCCGTACGAGATCATGCGCACAGGAATGTCGCGCATAGCATCAGTTGCTCTTGTCTCAAACCCAACATTGCTCCAGTCCAGATCGCCTACTACGCAGATAATACACATGTCTGTGTCGACAGTCACGGTACCGTATTTCTTGAGCTCGTCAACAATCTCGTTCAGATGAGCGTCGTTGTCTATACTCATCGAGACTCCTACTTCCGAGGTGGCCACCATGTCTATAGCTGTCTGATAGCTTTCGAAGATCTCAAACACCTTACGCAAGAAACCTGTAGCAAGAAGCATACGGCTCGACTTAATCTTAATAGCTGTGATCTTGTCCTTTGCGGCTACTGCTTTAATCTTTCCTCTAACAGTAACGTTGTCGATTATCGTACCATGGGCGTCTGGTTCCATAGTGTTCTTCAAGCGTACAGGAATACCGGCATACTTAGCAGGTTGAATACATGTAGGGTGAAGAATCTTTGCACCGAAATATGCCAACTCAGCAGCCTCCTCGAAATGTAACTGGCGAACAGCCTCCGTCTTTTCAACCACACGCGGGTCGTTGTTATGCATGCCATCGATATCCGTCCATATCTGAATTTCCTCGGCATTAATAGCGGCGCCAATGAGCGATGCGGTATAGTCGCTTCCACCACGTTGGAGATTGTCGACCTCGCCATAAGCGTTACGGCAGATGAAACCTTGTGTGATATACACATGATGGCCTTCATTCTCCTTCATAATGGCACCCAGTTTCTCCTTGATGTAATTGGGATCAGGCTCAGCGTTCTTGTCGGTACGCATGAAGTCGAGAGCATTGAGCAGTACCGCGTCATAACCTTGTTCACGCATGTAGTTTACTACCATGTTGGTGCTCATGATCTCACCTTGTGCCACGATATTCTTTTCCTCAAAGCTGGTGAACAACTCCTTGGTAAACGAGCGGAGATACTTGAACACGTCAGCAAGGAAATCGCGGGTCATCTTCTTATATTCATCTGTAGAATAAAGATTCTCTACATGCTCCATGTAGTTTGCTTCCAGACGGTTAATGACCTCGTTAGCACCGTCTGTGTTTTTCTTGTAGAGATAGTTTGAGATTTCCACAAGAGAGTTAGTCGTGCCAGACATGGCCGACAAAACGATAAACACGGGTTCTCCACTCTTTGTTACTAATGAGGAAACGCTCTTCATACGCTCAGGTGAGCCAACTGAAGTTCCTCCGAATTTCATTACAATCATAGTCTTCTATATTATTTTATTAATCTTCTGCTTCTTCTGATAAATCGAGTTTCGTATAGTCTTTTGTAACATCGGTAATATGACCATTCTTACAACGGTACACGATTCCCGGAAACATGTCCAGCATGGGTATGTTGTGTGTTGTCATGACAACAGCTGTTCCGCTCATGCTGATTTGTTTGAGCAAACCCACGATACTCGAGGCTGTTTCAGGGTCGAGATTACCTGTGGGCTCGTCGGCAATGATAATCTTGGGCTTGTTGAGAATAGCACGGGCAATAGCAACACGCTGTTGTTCACCACCAGAGAGCTCATGGGGCATTTTTTGTTTCTTATTGCTCATTCCAACTGCCTCAAGAACCTCGTCAATACGTTCGTAGATCTCTGTTTTGTTTTTCCATCCTGTTGCCATCAACACAAACTTCATGTTTTTCTCGACACTTCTGTCGTGCAACAGCTGGAAGTCCTGGAAGATGATTCCCATTTCCTTACGTAATGCGGGAATTTCCCTACGGCGCAGCTCCATCAGATTCCTGCCCAACACCTCTGCCTTGTCGGCCTCTTCAATGTCCAGTTCGCAATACATAGTTTTCAGTAGCGAGCTTTTACCCGAGCCCACCTTACCTATAATATATATAAACTCGCCCTCGTCGGCATGGAAGTTCACCTCTTCGAGAACACATTCATCCTCTTGGTAAACTTTTACGTTTTGGTAGTCTATCAGCATATACTTGTTTTCGGTTCTTTTGCATTCAACTTCCTTATTTCATTTCTCCTCTCGACTTTGCCAGCCGACGCTTTTTATCCCAATCGGGATCATGGCGCTTTTGTAATTCTGTGGCAATAGCCTCAATGCGCATTCCCTTGCTTGTGAGAAGCACCAGCAGATGATAGAGTAAATCGCCTGCCTCGTATACCAGTTTGTCATTAGTTCCATTGCATGCCTCAATGACTGTTTCCAACGATTCCTCACCCACTTTCTGGGCAATTTTGTTCACACCCTCTTTGAAGAGTTTTGTCGTGTACGAACCTTCAGGCATCTCCTCATGGCGCTTTTCAATAAAGTCTTGCAAATGGGAAAGAAAGAGCAGGGGATTCCCTTCGTTTTCCTCGCCCCAGCAGGTGTCAGTTCCCGTATGGCAGACAGGTCCTACAGGATGAACCTGTACAAGGAGAGTATCGTTGTCACAATCATTTTTGATGTCTACTAAGTTCAGATAGTTTCCAGAGGTCTCACCTTTTGTCCATAAGCACTTCCTCGAACGGCTCCAGAAAGTCACCTTTCCCGTAGACAAGGTCTTGTCGAGAGCTTCTTGATTCATGAAGCCTAACATCAAAACATTCTTCGTGTCTGCGTCTTGAATGATGGCAGGTACAAGTCCTCCTAATTTGTTGAAGTCTATATTCATTTTATTCATCAATGTTCTTTATGTTGTATCCAGATGCTCTAATCGAACTTTTTCTGGAATCATCTTATACTCTTACATAAATTCCCTCGTTCAGGAGATAACTCTTAAGCTCGGGAATAGGAATCTCTCCAAAATGGAATACGCTGGCAGCCAAGGCTGCATCAGCCTTACCTATTTTGAACACATCCCGAAAATGCTCTTTTGTCCCAGCTCCGCCACTTGCAATAATGGGAATAGAGAGTTCTTCGCTCAGACGTGCCAAAGCCTCATTGGCATAGCCGTTTTTTGTCCCGTCGTGGTTCATACTCGTGAATAGAATCTCACCGGCTCCACGGTCTTCCACCTCATGAGCCCATTCGAAAAGCTTGAGCTCAACACGCTCACGACCTCCTTTCACATAGCAATACCATCCGTCGTCGTCGAGTCTGGCGTCAATGGCACACACACATACTTGTGAGCCGAAGCGCGTCGTTATCTCGTTGATGAGTTCCGGCCTGCGAATGGCGGCTGAGTTCACGCTCACTTTGTCGGCACCGGCGTAGAGCAGCCGCTCAACGTCTGCCAATTCGTTAATACCTCCGCCTACGGTAAAGGGAATGTTGATCTCCGCTGCTACGCGCGTCACCATCTCGGTGAAAGTCTTTCGTCCTTCAAACGAGGCTGTGATATCGAGAAACACGAGCTCATCGGCACCTGCCTCGCTGTAGGCTTTGCCCAATTCCACGGGATCGCCAGCCTTGCGCAGGTTCACGAAGTTGGTTCCCTTTACGGTTTCTCCGTCTTTTACATCAAGACAGGGAACGATGCGTTTTGCTAATCCTTTCATAACAATTTCCCGGTGTCAATTTTTCCTTCGTAGAAGGCTTTGCCGAAAACGACAGCAGGTATTCCTGCACGTTCCAGTTCGAAGATGTCCTCTGTTGACGAAACACCTCCGCTTGCTATCAAATGCAAATCGGGATAGGCTGCCATCACTTCTTTGTATAATTCGATGGCAGGCCCCTGCAGGGTTCCGTCTTTCGATATTTCTGTGCACAGCACATTACGTACGCCTTTGTCAATAAAGCCCTTTAAGAACGGAAGCAAATCCATTTCCGAGTCATCCTTCCATCCGTTGATGCTAATCTTTCCATTGCGCACGTCAGCACCTAAAATCATGCGATGAGCTCCGTATTTGTCAAGCCATTCATAAAAGAGCTCAGGCTCTGTAACTGCTATGCTGCCCACGGTGACCATAGAGGCTCCTGCGTCGAAAGCTTTCTCAATGTCCTCTTGAGTCTTGATTCCTCCGCCGAAATCTACAACCAGGTTCGTGTTTGATGTAATGGAGCGGAGCACTTCCTCGTTGACAATGTGTCTCGACTTGGCTCCGTCGAGGTCGACAACATGCAGGCGCTTGAATCCTAATCGCTCAAACTCTCGTGCCACATCCACAGGGTTTGTGCTATAGACCTTCGTTTGGCTATAGTCACCCTTGGTAAGACGGACACATTGGCCTTGAATGATATCTATGGCGGGTATAAGCTCTATCATAAATCAAATACTTTTGTGTGTTGGTACTCATGTGTGTCGCTGAGTTCTATGAAGTTGCGGATGATGGTTGCACCCACATTCCCGGATTTCTCAGGATGGAACTGACACGCATAGAAATTATCTTTGTGTAAGGCGGCAGAGTAGGGCTGGATATAGTCGGCCGTAGCAATGGTCTCGGCGCACAACGGCACATAATAGCTATGCACAAAGTAGACGAACTGATCCTCAATCCCTTTCATAAGTGGCGATTTCGTGTCGTGCAGTTTGTTCCAACCCATACATGGAACTTTGTCCTCGTGGCGTGTCGGCTGGAAACGCTTCACGTCTGCGTCAAAAATACCGATGCAATCCGTATCACCTTCTTCTGAATGGCGACAGAGTAATTGCTGGCCTACGCAGATACCGAGTACAGGCTGGCGCAAATCGCGTATCACTTTGTCAAGGCGATGGGCAATCAGGTAGTCCATTGCTCCTCGTGCCTCTCCTTGTCCTGGGAAGAGAACGCGGTCGGCCCTCATCAACTCCTCGGCATTATCTGTCAGCCTCGGCTCTATGCCGATACGCCTTAATGCGTTTACCACAGAGTAAATGTTTCCTGCGTTATATTTGACGATTGCTACGTTCATCTTTTTCCTTAGTCTTCCGTAAGTTTTAGTGAGTTAATGTGTTGCCTGGTACCACGACGTGCGCGTATGGGACTTCTGTGCTACCGGATGGATACTGGGGTCGCTGACGGTAATACCGCAATTAGTCTCAGGCACCAGGAACCTCATGCCTGCGATCACGCGCAGATCGGTATACAGACTGTCGGTAGATACTGTCGTCCTGACAAGGGTATTCACCTCTTTTTTCATCTTCTCCAGCAAAAGCGGGTCTTCACAGAAGCTCTCTACATAATCCACGAAGTCGTAGAATAGCACGGGGTTGAATCCGTCGAGCCGCTGGATGTTATCCCGCCGGTTCTCGTCGAATGCGGACGACTTGTTAATATCTTTCATAATCTCAGCAACCTTGTCCATCTCACGGCAGTCTATAACGGACAGCGTTCCGTAATGCAAAGGTACGCCAGCCGCAGAAGTATAGTTCTTATAGAATGTCAGAAACGCATTCGCGGCATTTGTGTAATTGGGTGTAGTCGAGCACAGGCTGTTCCACATCGTTTTGTAGGGCATACCTATCCTCATCACTTCGCTAGTAGAGGCTATGAGGAAGTTGGTGACTTGTCTCAGCTCGTATGCCGTTTCGATATTGCCCATGTAACAATCATCAAACAAGATATACTGCATTTTGATGCCTACGCTTGCGATTCCTTTAGCCAACTCGCTGATGTCGGTCTCAAATGTGGGGTTCTCTGTAGCTCCGTAAAAACGGGTGGACATCTCCGGATCCTTCTCCTCAGCTGCAGTCGCCGTGCGTAATCTTGGAGCTCTGAAAGGATAATTCATCCAGGCGTCTTTGTAGGTCCATCCTGTTCCGTGACAGCCAATTATCATGGCATAGTTCAGCGCCTCCGCATGGCTTTTCACCTCGTTCAGAATATCCGCAATCCCTTCGGCTGTGGTGTAGTCTGCTCCGGAATACTGTTTCAACGCGATACGCTCACAAGTCTTGGTGTCTTTGCGGTAGACGATTTCACTTAATTCCGAGCCTTGAGTGCTCCCGCTGAGGAAAAGCATCACTCTTGTGTTCGTGAGTCCCTTGTTGGCCACAATGGCACTCTCGATGGAGTCAAGGTTCTCTTGGAAGGTTTCATAAAGATTCCCCGACCAAGGCATGAAGATGAGGATGGTTTGTTTGTTGATATCCTCAATATCCTCAGACTCGCCGCTACATGAGGTGAAAGCCACCATCATGATGGCAATCAGACTAAAGAGCCATGTAAGTTTGGTTCTCATTGTTTTTTCTTTAGTTCAGCAATACTTTCCTTCAGGGCTGCAATCTTCTCCTCAGAGTCGCTTTGCTTCTTACGCTCCAGGTCTACAACGGCCTGAGGCGCGTTTTGCACAAATCGCTCGTTTGAGAGCTTTTTCATGACGCCTGCCAGGAATCCTTCGAGGTGCTTCAACTGAGCTTCCTGCTTTTCTATTTCGGCTGCAACGTCAATCAGGTCGCCCAGAGGTACGGCATACTCATAAGTGCCCACCATGAATGAGCTAGAGTCGGCTGTTTTCTCAGCAACCACATCGATGGTGGAAAGGTTGGCCATCTTGGCAATCATACTGTTATAGGCCTCGTAATGGTTCTCGCCAACAGCCGCAAGCTGGAGTTTCTCCTTCGGAGCGATGTTTTTTTGGCTGCGTACCATACGTACTCCGCTCACAATCTGTTTCACCTGCTCGATGTCGGCGGCAAGGCGGTTGTCGTCGTCTGTGGGGGCGTCCAGTTTCAGGCACTCGCGCATAATGCTCTCGCCAAGCTGACGCTCATAAAGGGCCTGCCAGAGCTCCTCTGTGATAAATGGCATGAAGGGGTGAAGCATTCTTAACAGGACATCGAAGAAACGAAGTGTTGCATCGTAAGTCTTTTTGTCTACGGGTTGCGCCTTACCGTCCACATAGCCGGGCTTAACCATCTCAAGGTACCAGCTGGAGAACTCGTCCCAGAAAAGCTTATAGACAGTCATCAGGGCCTCTGAGATGCGATACTTCTTCAGCAGGTCGTCCATCTCGGCATTGGCCTGCTTCAGTTTGGCGTCGAACCAAGCCACAGCAAGTGCGCATACCGGATTCTCAGCATCCTCTTCATTCTCCTTTACCTCCCATCCTTTAACAAGGCGGAACGCGTTCCAAATCTTGTTGTTGAAGTTACGTCCCTGCTCGCAGAGGGCCTCGTCGAACAGGATGTCGTTACCGGCGGGAGCAGAGAGCATCATGCCCATACGCACGCCATCGGCACCATACTTGTCGATCAGCTCAATGGGGTCGGGTGAGTTACCCAGGCTCTTCGACATCTTACGGCCCAGTTTGTCGCGCACAATACCTGTAAAGTATACGTTCCGGAACGGCATGTCACCCTTGTATTCATAGCCAGCCATAATCATACGGGCAACCCAGAAGAAGATGATGTCGGGACCCGTCACGAGGACTGACGTCGGATAATAATAGTTAATCTCCTCGTTATTGGGGTTGTTAATGCCGTCGAAAAGGCTCAGCGGCCACAACCACGACGAGAACCAAGTGTCGAGGGCATCCTCGTCCTGGCGCAGGTCGTCCATCTGCAGGGCCTCGTTACCACTCTGCTGGCGGGCCATCTCGAGAGCCTTCTCGGCGGTCTCAGCCACCACGTAGCTCTCCGAGCCGTCGTCGGTTGAGAAGTAGTACACCGGGATGCGGTGGCCCCACCACAGCTGGCGCGAGATACACCAGTCCTGAATGTTCTCCAGCCAGTTCTTATAGGTGGTCTTGTATTTGGGAGGATAGAATTTCAGCTCGTCGTTCATTACGGGCGGCAGGGCGATGTCGGCAAAATGACGCATGCGAAGGAACCATTGCATGCAGAGACGTGGCTCGACAGCCGTGTCGCTGTTACGCTCGGAATAACCTACCTTGTTCATGTAATCCTCGACCTTTTCCATCAGGCCGGCCTCTTTCAGGTCTTTTGCAATCTGCTGGCGGCATTCCATACGGTCCATGCCTACGTATAGCGGGCTCTGCTCGGAGATCGTAGCGTCTGCGTTGAAGATGTCGATGGTGTCCAGATTGTGGGTCTTGCCAAGCATATAGTCGTTGGTGTCGTGGGCAGGTGTCACCTTCAGACAGCCCGTACCAAACTCGATGTCGACATATCTGTCTTCGATGACAGGAATCACACGGCCCACAAGTGGAACAATCACCTTATGTCCCTTCAGCCACTGGTTCTTCGGGTCTTTGGGGTTGATACACATGGCTGTGTCGCCCATGATAGTTTCCGGACGGGTGGTTGCCACAACGGCGTAGAATCCCTTCTCATCCTTGTGAATCACGTTGCCCTGCTCGCGAAGCTGCTCTTCGTCGTTCAGCTCCTGCAGGTCGGCAACATAATATTTCAGGTGGAAAAGGTGGCTGTGCTCCTCTCTGTAAATCACTTCCTCGTTCGAGAGAGCCGTCTGGGCTTTCGGGTCCCAGTTCACCATGCGGAGTCCGCGGTAGATAAGTCCTTTGTTGTAGAGGTCAACAAACACTTTGATGACGCTCTCCGAACGCTTCTCGTCCATTGTGAAAGCCGTACGGTCCCAGTCGCACGATGCTCCAAGGCGGCGTAACTGTTTCAGGATGATGCCTCCGTGCTCGTGGGTCCAGTCCCATGCATGCTCAAGGAACTGCTCACGTGTGAGGTCGCTCTTCTTAATGCCGTCCTGCGCCAGTTTCTTTACCACCTTGGCCTCTGTGGCAATCGATGCGTGGTCTGTGCCAGGCACCCAGCAGGCATTCTTGCCCTCCATGCGAGCCCTGCGCACAAGGATGTCTTGAATGGTGTTGTTCAACATGTGTCCCATATGGAGCACGCCCGTCACGTTGGGTGGCGGAATAACTATTGTGTATGGCTCACGGCCGTCTGGTTTACTTGAGAAGAGTTTGTTATCAATCCAATACTGATACCATTTTGCCTCGACCTCTTTCGGGTCGTACTTTGTTGCTAATTCCATTGTTTGTAATTTGTATTTCGTATACTTGTTTTGTGTACTTATTTAAAAAAAACGATGCAAAGGTACTAAAAAAAAATCAACTGTACAATAACTACGATAAATAATTTGCTCTTTCATGCGGTTATGACAAAAAGACTGATGGTCTGTTCCCCGCTATCTTTGATAGCTGCATAGAGGGTTGTTCTGCTTTTCCCGGGCATTGCTCGGCGTTTAGGGAAAGTTCTTCTGCCGACCGCAGGGGAACCGTTGCAAGTCCGTCCAGCTTCTTCAATTCGCCTTCGTCGTGAACTCTGAAATCCCTGCAAATTGCTTCCACTAAATGTGACAGTTGGCCTTTGTTAGAGCTACTATCGGCCACCAAATTTGCCACCATGCCACACAATTCCTGCCAAATGGGCTCGGAATATTGAATTTTTGCGCAGCTCAAATGTGTGCCAAATAGGGTGGAAAACATCAAAATAAGGGGGGGGTGCACGTCTTTTGAGGCCTGCGAGAGCAGGATTTTGATACATTCTGTGCCCTTTCCCAGCCATGGCATGGTGGGGGCAGTTTTCTTTGTAATGTCGTAAATCATTGATATTCTGCTTTTTAGATGATAATTAACATTTTTTCAATAACAATATCAGTTATATCAGTTAGTTTTCGAAGGGTACCCTTCTTTCTTTATTATTATATTATATATATATAACTTATTGATTATTAATTAGTTATAGATAAATAAAAGGGAGATTCAGGGCAAGTCATACCCTCAAATTATAACTGATATAACTGATATTTGATATTTTCGGTTCACACTTCCTCTACCAGGCCCTCGAGTGCCCAGAGCAGTTCGTTGCTCACGTTGACGGCGAAGCTGACGGCGTTGAACTTGGGTCCGATCCTGATGGGTTTGAAGTTCGGTCGGTAGGTTCCGTCGTCGCGTCGTGTGAGGGTGACATACTTGCCGTTGAACACCTGCGGGTTGCACAATGACTTGCCCGTTAGTGTCTTGATGGTAGCACCAAGTACAAATAAGACAAGCGGATAATTTGGAGTTTTCAAAATAATTGTATACCTTTGCAAAGATTTAGATCAAAAACGAATCATGCATACCAGAGAAGAGAAACTTGAGGCTTTCGGCCGGTTGATGGATGTTCTCGACCAGTTGCGGGTGAAATGCCCATGGGACAAGAAACAGACTAACGAGAGCCTGCGACCTAATACGATTGAGGAGACCTTCGAATTGTGCGACGCGCTTTTAAAGAATGACACCCACAATATCTGTAAGGAATTGGGCGATGTGCTGATGCACGTGCTTTTTTATTCGGTTATTGGCTCCGAGACGGAGAGCTTCGACATCGCGGATGTGTGCAACATGCAAGCAGACAAACTTATTTTCCGTCATCCCCACGTCTATCATCCCTCTCAGGTAGGGGCGGGAAAACCATTGCCCCTGGACGATCCGGACTTCCAACTTTTTGCTGAAAGTGCGGGGGGTAAGAATGTGGAGAAAGACTCGTCTGGAATAACACAATTCCAGCAGGCTAAAACCTCTGAGCAAGTGCTGCAGAATTGGGAGCAGATCAAACTGCGCGAAAAGGATGGAAACCGCTCCGTGCTTTCGGGCGTACCGGATGCTCTGCCCTCGCTGATCAAGGCTTATCGGATACAAGACAAGGCCCGGAACGTTGGCTTCGACTGGGCTAAGAAAGAAGACGTGTGGGCAAAGGTGCACGAGGAGCTGGACGAGTTGGAGGCTGAGCTGCAGCGCGAAGACAAGGAGCGGTCGACGCATGAGCTGGGCGATTTTCTTTTCTCTGTCATTAATGCCGCCCGGCTGTATAAGTTGAATCCGGATAACGCCCTGGAGCATACAAACCAAAAATTCATTCGGCGCTTCAATTATGTTGAGCAACATTCTATTAAGGAAGGTAAATCGCTGAATGATATGACATTAAAGGAAATGGATAAACTTTGGAATGAAGCTAAGAAATATGAAACGGAATAGTATATTATTCGCATTATCAGGAATGCTTCTTTTCCTGGTAGGCTGCAAGGACAAGAAACCTGCCCCTATGGTGGTTAAACCGTTGGCCGACTCAATGATCGTGATTGAGAATGTACCTGACACGACAGTCTACGGCGTCTGTGGCGAGGGCACGTCGATGCATTCGCTAGAACTGGTGAGGGCGGAAGGCGATACGCTTTACTACCAGATGAATGTCGAGGAAGATGCCCATGTGCGTGGCGGCTTGATGGTGGGCGACAGACTGGCTGTTGTGGGGTCGTCGAGAGGCGACGAGGGGCTTGTGGCCCAAGGAGTTATCAATCTCACGACGCTGCTGGGAAAGTGGAGCAGTATCGACCGCAATTTTGAAATTCAAGACGGGGGAGCACTCCTCTCAGACTCCAAGGAGCCTCAAGTGGGAGAGTGGAAAATATCGAACGGACAGCTGGTGCTCCGTGCCGATACGTTCAGCATTTACGAACTGGGCACAGACTCGCTCTACCTGGAGAACAAAAAAGGCATCTATGCCTATAAGAGAATAAGGTGACGTGAATCCCTGTTTGCATTCATTTAAGAGGAATAGATTTGGAACCGTTTAGAATACATATCCTGGGGTGCGGAAGCGCTCTGCCTACGTTGCATCATTATGCTTCTTCGCAGGTGGTAGAAATGCGTGGAAAACTGTTCATGATTGATTGTGGCGAGGGTACACAAATCCAGTTGCGCCGTTCTCGTATTCGCTTTACAAAACTGGGGCATGTGTTTATCAGTCATCTACACGGTGACCATTGTTTCGGACTCATCGGAATGATCTGCACGTTCGGGATGCTCGGCAGGACGGCGACGCTGCATGTTCATGCGCCGGCAGCCCTGGAGCCGATGCTCAAGGCCCAGATGGAAATGTTTTGTTTTGGGTTGGAGTATCAGGTGGAGTTCCATCCGGTTGACACCACCTCTCATGCTGTCATATACGAGGACAAGAGCCTGACCGTCGAGACGATTCCCCTTAATCATCGCGTGCCGTGCTGCGGCTTCCTGTTCCGTGAGAAGCCATCACAGCCGCATATCCGTCGGGATATGATAGACTTTTACAAAATCCCCACGAGCCAGATTCTTAATATCAAGGCTGGTGCAGACTGGACCGACGATGAAGGCAACGTTATCCCGAACGACCGGCTTGTCACGCCTGCCGATGAGCCCCGCTCATACGCTTATTGTTCTGACACAAAATACATACCCGATTTGCATGAGTTGATTCGTGGCGTAAATGTGCTCTATCATGAGGCCACATATGGGGAGGAGAACATTGAGCGGGCCCGTCTATACTACCACAGTACAGCAGCTCAGGCGGCCACCGTGGCCCGAGATGCGGGGGTAGGGCGCTTGCTTCTTGGGCACTATTCAGCCCGCTACGAGAAAGAGGAAGTGCTGCTCGAAGAGGCCCGCCGGATATTCCCTGAAACGAGTCTCACGGATGAGAATCAAGTGATAAATGTTTGATTTTTTGATAGTTTTAACGCAGTATTGGCTCGTTTTTTGTATTTTTCAAAGAAAAATTTGGTAGTTTCGCAAGTTTTTCTTATATTTGCACGGATAAATTATGCGCTTATGATAAATCATTTACTCAAGATAGTTTTTTGTGCATTCATGTTGGTGGGCACTCCCGTGGTCATCAACGCTATTCCCAGCATCGAGATTAGTGAGAACGACATGAACGGTGTTGAGATGTCCTTCGATGGTACAGATTTGTATGTGAATAATGCCAACGGCCTGGTTCTCTGCATCTACAATGTTACTGGTGTCAGGGTTATGCAGGTAAAGATTGAAGGTCCTGCAAAGCGTTTAAGCCTGAATCTTCCCAAGGGCTGTTATATCGTGAAGGTTGGCAATGTGGCTCGAAAGATTTCGGTGAAATAATCTGTACATGATTGTGCCGATAGTCATCTCAGTTTCTCTTTTCTCGCTGTTGTTGTGCTTTGTATCAGGAATCTTTTTTTATGCATTATAGTCTTGTTTCTCGTTTCGTGCGGGGAACAGCATCCTAAACCTTACAAGAATCTTTCACTCGAGTCTTTCTCGTCGATGAGAAAGGCTGGATATGAATTGAGCCCTGGCGTGATTGGACGTCAGCTGGCAAAGATGGCGCGTGCTGACAAAGGGACCACCATAGCGGATGGTACTTTGCGCGAATATTATTCAACAGAGAATCCCCTTCTGTGGGTTGATTTGAAAGGTGTGGAGGGACGTGCTGATACGCTTGTCAGTTGGCTGCGACGCCTGAGCGAGGCTGGATTGAGGGAGGATTATTTTGGCATTAGTGCCATCGAGCGTGACTTGAAAACGGTACGAAACCTTGATACTATTGCCGAGAAACTGCCACTCGTGATGGCCCGGTTGGAGTATCACCTGACCAAGGCTTATTTGCGATATACGATGGGACAGCAATTCGGTTTTTGTAACCCTAATGAGTTGTTGAATCATTTTGATGTGCGCGACTCCGACTCCGTGAAAGTTGTTTACAACCGGGTATTTGACATACCCATCCGACATGGTGGAGTATCGTCAACCAGGACGGCTTTGCGGAAAGTGGCCAACGACTCTGTGACGGAGTATCTTTGGGAAGTGCAACCACGTAATACGTTGTATACCCAATTTGAGAATGCGTATGCCAAGACCGATGATGCGGCAAAACGCAAGCGGCTGCTCGTTAATATGGAGCGGTGCCGGTGGAGGCTCAGGTCTTATCCGCAAGATCAGAAGAAATACGTGATTGTGAATATACCCTCGTTTCAATTGCGGGCAGTTTGTCCTGACAGCACATTGGAAATGCGCATCGGTTGTGGAACCAACAAAACGAAGACCCCCTTGCTGACCAGCCATATCAGCCGGATGGACATTAATCCTCAATGGGTGATGCCGGAGAGCATCGTCGAGAAAGATGTGCTGCGCCATATTGGTGACTCAGGATGGTTTGCGCGCCACCGGTATTTCGTGATGGACAGGCGTAGCGGAAAACGCATAGAGGGACATCGCGCCACCTGGACGATGTTGCACGACAAGCGCTATGCTGTGGTACAGGAAGGCGGAAAGGGAAACTCACTCGGGCGGATTATTTTCCGCTTTGCCAATGATTTTGCTGTGTTCCTCCACGACACATCCACGCCGGCTTTTTTTGTTCGCGACAACAGAAGTGTGAGCCACGGATGTGTTCGTGTGCAAAAGCCTTACAAACTGGCGCTTTTCCTGCTTGGAAAGAAAGCTGCTGAACATGCTGACGATTTGTTGTATAATATGACTGGAGACAGTATTGAGGATAAGACTCGTTATATAGGTTCGCTAAAGGTTGAGCCTCAAGTTCCTATATACATTACTTATTATACGGTATATCCATCTGTTGACGGAACATTACAATATCTGCCAGATATATATGGCTATGACAAATGCATTTACCAGCATCTGGCTGGGACATGTCTGAAACCATTATGAAGTACGACGAGAAACAAATAACAGAACAACTCAGCGACCCTAAGACCCAGCGGCAGGCCTTTGGAATGCTGGTAAACCAGTATAGTGAGACGCTTTACTGGAAGATACGTCGTATTGTGCTGACGCATGATGATGCCAACGATGTGCTTCAGAATGCATTCCTCAAAGCCTGGAGTAATATTGATGACTTCCAGAACAAATCGAAAATATCTACATGGCTCTATCGTATAGCCATCAACGAGGCCCTTGATTTTGTGCGGAGAGAGAAGAATAAAATTAGTGCTGACGAGGATATCAGCGTAGCTAACAGGCTGATGGCTGATGATTATTTTGATGGTGACGAGGCCCAGGCTCTTCTTCAAGAAGCCATATCGCTATTGCCAGATGTCCAGCGTACGGTTTTCACACTTCGCTATTACGAAAATATGCGATATAGCGAGATGAGCAAAGTGCTCAATACCTCTGAAGGAGCTCTCAAAGCCAGCTACCACATTGCTGTTCAGAAAATATCTGATTATTTTCACAAACATGATTAAACTTTTCTAATCTAAATACGTCAAATATGCAAATGAATAACGAGAACTATATAAAACAGAGATTCGGCGAGGAGAATCATTTCAAGGTGCCGGAAGGTTATTTCGACAATTTTGCTTCTCAGTTTATGGCTAATTTGCCAGAAAAGGAAGCTAAGGTTGTTGAGATAATGCCGCGTAAGAGATGGCGTCCAATCGCTGTTGCTGCAGCAAGTCTCGCTTTTGTGGCTATGGGAGCGGCAATGTGGTTTAACCAAGACAAGCAAGCGGAACAAAATGTGAGCGAGGCGCAGGCTTCGGGCTATTATTTACAATCTCCTTCTGAATTGGAACAGGCAGCCGATTATGCCATGCTTGATGCTACCGATATGTATGCTCTTTTATCAGGTGAATGATTAAGACTGGAAATTCGTATGAAGAAGCTTATACTTACACTTATGTTGGCAATGGCATTTACAGCCACTTTTGCTTGGCCTGAGCCGAAATTTGATCCCAACCGATATAATGCCGAACTTCAGCAGTTTATCACCAGGGAGGCCGCACTCTCACCTCAAGAGGCTGCTAAGTTCTTTCCCATGTATCGTGAGATGCAACAGAAACAACGCGCTTTGTTCCAGCAGATGCACCGCTATAAGCGTATCAAGCCTACAGATGAAAAATCATGCCGTGAAATGATTAAGAAATGTGATGATTTGGATGTGCAGATAAAAGAACTCCAGCAGTTGTATCATAATAAGTTCTTGAAGTTTTTACCTGCTGGCAAAGTATACGATATTCTGAAAGCTGAGGACAAGTTTCATCGTCAGATGTTCTCTCCTCAATTAAGAGGGAGGGGTAAGAGTCGCAGATAGATGATATTTGTTGCTTTTGGTTCCTATGAGACAGATTAGCGTTTCATTAATGGTTTATTAGGACAACATCAATAATATAAAAGAGGCCCAATTACTGGGCCTCTTTCATATCTCCTTCAACATAAATCCTAATCAGTTCCGGATCACCATTTGTTCTGACGGTAACAGTTTTCTTAAAATGTCCAGGGATTTTTCCCTTGCCATTATAAGTTACTTTCAGAGTTCCTTTCTGGCCCGGAGCAATCGGCTGTTTTGTATACTCTGGTATTGTACAACCGCAGCTGGCAATGGCTTGATTAATGACAAGTGGCGCATCACCGGTGTTAGTGAACGTGAACACGTGATCTACCACAGGATTAGCCTCCGAGAAAGTACCGAAATTATGGCTGACTTTATCGAATTTGATTTGAGCCTTTTTCTGAGCCGTAGCTACTGTGAATGTACAGAGCATCAACATAGCTAACAATAATACTTTTTTCATATCCTTAGTTTTTTGATACGGTGCAAAAGTAATAAATAAACTTTAGAGTAGTACTAATTTTTGTATATTTTAAGATATTATTTTGTGGTTTCGCTGAAATTGTATACTTTTGCAGTTCGAAAAACAATAACATAAATATTATGTATAGAACGAATACATGTGGAGAGTTACGGCTTTCTGATGCCGGCAAACAGGTTACATTGGCCGGATGGGTACAACGAACACGCAAGATGGGCGGTATGACGTTCGTGGATTTGCGTGACCGCTATGGTCTTACCCAATTGGTATTTAATGATGAAGTTGATGCTTCTTTGTGCGAGCGTGCTAACAAGCTTGGGCGAGAGTACTGTGTTCAAGTAAAGGGAACTGTAAGCGAGCGGCACAGTAAGAATCCAAATCTTTCTACAGGTGATATCGAGATCATTGTGAGTGAGCTGAACATTTTGAGTGAGAGTGTTACCCCGCCATTCACAATAGAGGACAATACAGACGGAGGTGATGATATTCGCATGAAATATCGTTACTTGGATCTTCGTCGTCCGATGGTCCGCAAGAATCTGGAATTGCGTCATCGTATGACGATTATCATCCGTAACTTCCTCGACTCGAAGAATTTCATTGAGGTTGAGACGCCTATTCTCATTGGGTCGACTCCCGAGGGAGCACGCGACTTCGTCGTTCCTTCACGAATGAACCCAGGACAGTTTTATGCACTTCCGCAAAGTCCTCAAACCCTCAAGCAACTGCTGATGGTTAGTGGCTTCGACCGTTATTTCCAGATTGCAAAATGTTTCCGCGACGAAGACCTTCGTGCTGACCGTCAACCTGAGTTTACCCAGATTGATTGCGAAATGTCGTTTGTTGATCAGGATGATGTTATCGACCTTTTCGAGGATATGGCTCGTGAGTTGTTCCGTGAAGTACGAGGAGTCGAACTTCCTGCCAAGTTACAACAGATGACCTGGCACGAGGCTATGAGACGTTTTGGTAGCGATAAACCGGATCTTCGCTTCGGTATGGAGTTTGTTGAGTTGATGGACGTGCTCAAAGGTACAGGTACCTTCCCAGTATTCAACGATGCAGAGTATATTGGAGGTATTTGTGTACCTGGTTGTGCCAATTATACCCGCAAACAACTAGATCAGCTTACAGACTTTGTTAAGAGTCAGCAGATTGGTGCAAAAGGTCTTGTATACGTAAAGTTCAATGAAGATGGAAGTGTGAAATCATCTGTTGATAAGTTCTATGCGCCTGAGGTATGGCAAAGCCTGAAGGAGAAAATGGGCGCTAATGACGGTGATTTAGTCCTCATTCTGAGTGGCGACAAGGCAAATAAGACTCGTACACAACTATGTGCACTTCGTTTGGAGATGGGCGACCGTCTTGGTCTTCGCTCAAAGGATAAGTTCGAGTGTTTGTGGATTATCGATTTCCCACTCTTCGAGTGGAGTGATGAAGAGCAACGCCTGATGGCAACTCACCATCCTTTCACAATGCCTAATCCTGATGATATTCCTTTGCTCGACGAGCATCCGGAGCGCGTGCGTGCTAAGGCCTACGATTTTGTATGCAACGGTATTGAGGTTGGCGGAGGATCACTTCGTATCCATGATGGCAAGTTACAGGAAAAAATGTTTAACATTCTTGGATTTACTCCAGAGCGTGCGATGGCCCAGTTTGGATTCCTCATCAATGCATTTAAGTATGGTGCGCCTCCTCATGCAGGACTTGCTTTCGGTCTTGACCGTTTTGTTAGCATTATGGCAGGTTTGGATTCGATACGTGATTGTATTGCGTTCCCGAAAAACAATAGCGGACGTGATGTAATGCTTGATGCTCCAAGTGAGATTGACCAGAAACAGCTTGATGAATTGCAGTTAAAGGTTGATTTAAGTCAAGAAAATTAGCATTTTGCCCATAATGGCCTAAAAGACAGTCACTTTTCTGTAAATTTTAGTACAACTTTGGTGGAAAATATGTAACTTTGCACCGTGAAATAAAACAACTGACACATAAATATCAGTCAATATTAAGTTTTACTAAATTATGGCAGAAAAGAAAGTAACGAAGAAAGCTGTAGCTACTAAGGCAACAGCTGAGAAGAAGGAAACAGTTAAGAAGGCTGCTGCACCTAAGAAGGCAGTATTGGTTATCAACGCTGAGAACGTAGGTTTCAAGGCTGGTGATGTTTATCAGGCTCTGGCAACAGCCGAGAAGGCTCTTACAGTAGCTGAGATTGCAAAGGCAGCTAAGATCATGAACGAAGAGGCTCTGCTCGGTTTGGGTTGGCTTCTTAAGGAAGGCAAAGTTGCCGACGTTGATGGTAAAATTGCTCTGGCTTAATTAACAGAACAATATCATAGAGGGGGGCTGGTAATTATTTACCGGTCCCTTTTTCAATAAAAATGGTGAACGATAAAGAGATCATACGAGTGCTGACCGAGGCAGGTGATGTGGGATTGAGTGTCTCTAAGATTGCCCGACATGTTTATAATGCCTCTAATACTTTCTTCGATTCCGTTGAACTCGAAGATGTCTATCGTTATGTCTCAAGTTGGATCTATAAAAATTCCAAGTCTGTAGATGCAATTATTGAAAAGACAGAAAGAGGGGTCTACAGACTGAACCCTAACTCGAAAGAAACCAGACAGTTGATGCTTCAGTTTAGTGATATGGACGAGGAGCAGACAGATGAAAAACCACAGATAGATTTATCTTTATCATTATTTGATTAATTTTTTCGGGGGAAATTCCATTTGATTCGTATTATAATAAAAAGTAATATAATACAATCATTATGGCAAGATATTTATTGGGTTTTGATGTCGGTAGCTCTTCAGTTAAGGCATCACTTATTGATGCGGAAACAGGCGTTTGCGCGGCATCAGCTTTTTATCCAGAGACAGAGGCTCCTATTTTGGCTGTAAAAGCAGGATGGGCTGAGCAGGAACCGCAGATGTGGTGGGAGAATGCTAAACTCTCTTTGAAGAAGATAATGGCTGAAACAAATGCGAGTGGAGATGATATTCTGGCCATTGGTATTAGTTATCAGATGCATGGTCTCGTTTGTGTTGACAAGAACCGTCAAGTTCTCCGTCCAAGTATTATCTGGTGTGACTCCCGTGCTGTTCCGTATGGCGAGAAGGCTTTTGAGGAATTAGGATCAGACATGTGTCTCAGTCATTTGCTCAATTCACCTGGTAATTTCACCGCCTCTAAATTGGCGTGGGTAAAGGAAAATGAGCCGGAGATTTTTGATCGTATCGACAAGATTATGCTCCCCGGTGACTATTTGGCTATGCGTCTTAGTAATGTGGCCAACACTACAATCAGCGGACTTTCAGAAGGGATGATGTGGGACTTCAAAGAGAAGCGTCCTGCCAAGTTCCTTTTCGACTATTTTGGCTTCTCAGAGGATATGATAGCCGACATTGTTCCTACATTTAGTCAACAAAGTGTCGTCTGCGCAGAAGCTGCGGCTGAACTTGGCTTGAAGGAAGGTACTCCCATTTCCTATCGTGGTGGTGACCAGCCCAACAACGCCCTTTCATTGAACGTGCTCAATCCAGGCGAAATTGCAGCAACAGCCGGCACCTCGGGTGTGGTCTATGGCGTTTTGGGTGAGGCAAACTACGATCCTAAGAGCCGGGTAAACACATTTGCTCATGTTAATTACACGACAGAACTTGATCGTTTGGGCGTTCTCTTGTGCATCAATGGAACTGGTATTCTTAATGCATGGGTACGGCGCAATGTAGCTCCTGAAGGTATCAGCTATGCCGACATGAACGTGATGATGGAGAATGTTCCCATTGGAAGTGATGGTGTTACTATCATTCCGTTTGGAAATGGAGCAGAGCGTGTGCTTGAGAACCGCGAGATAGGCTGTTCCATCAATGGAATCAATTTTAATAAGCATTCAAAAGCCCACATCATGCGTGCTGCTCAGGAGGGTATTGTGTTCTCTTTCTGCTATGGTATGGAAATCATGCAGCAAATGGGTATGGACATTAAGAAGATTCATGCTGGTAAAGCCAATATGTTCCTTAGCGATATCTTCCGTAACACGTTAGCAGGTGTAAGTGGGGCAACTATTGAGCTCTACGAGACAGATGGTTCGGTAGGAGCAGCCAAAGGCGCAGGTATAGGCTGCGGTCTTTACAAAAACAGCGACGAGGCTTTCGCCACATTGAAAAAGCTGGCCGTTATTGAGCCTGATGAACAGAAGCGCAACGAGTATCTTAGTGCTTATGCAGCATGGAAAGAGATGCTTGAAAAGGCAACATTGCATATTTAGAGTGACAAATCAAGATGTAACAATTTAATTATATTTTAAAACTAATAAAATTATGGCAAAAGAGTATTTTCCGTTTACTGGTAAGATTCCTTTCGAAGGAAAGGACAGTAAGAATGTGATGGCATTCCATTATTATGATCCCGAAAAGGTTGTAATGGGCAAAAAAATGAAGGACTGGCTGAAGTTTGCTATGGCTTGGTGGCACACTTTAGGTGGAGCCAGCGCTGACCAATTTGGTGGTCAGACACGCTCATACGAGTGGGATAAGGCCGAGGATGCTGTTCAGCGTGCTAAAGACAAAATGGATGCTGGTTTTGAAATCATGGATAAGCTGGGTATTGAATATTTCTGCTTCCATGATATCGACCTCGTTGATGAGGGTGCAACCATTGCAGAGTATGAGGCTCGTATGAAGGCTATCACCGACTATGCTCAGGAGAAGATGCAGCAGTATCCTAATATTAAACTGCTTTGGGGTACAGCTAACGTATTTGGCAACAAGCGCTATGCAAATGGTGCTTCCACCAACCCTGACTTCGATGTTGTGGCTCGTGCCATTGTACAGATTAAGAACGCCATCGACGCTACTATCAAGCTCGGCGGTTCCAACTATGTGTTCTGGGGTGGCCGCGAGGGCTATATGAGTCTGCTCAATACCGATCAGAAGCGTGAGAAAGAGCATATGGCAACCATGCTTACTATGGCTCGCGATTATGCACGTTCAAAGGGATTCAAGGGCACATTCCTGATCGAGCCGAAGCCCATGGAGCCTTCTAAGCATCAGTATGATGTTGACACAGAGACCGTTATCGGATTCCTCCGTGCTCACAATCTCGACAAGGACTTCAAGGTAAATATCGAGGTGAACCACGCTACTCTTGCTGGCCACACCTTCGAGCATGAACTGGCTTGTGCTGTTGACGCTGGTATGCTTGGCTCTATCGACGCCAACCGTGGTGATGCTCAGAACGGATGGGATACCGACCAGTTCCCCATTGATAATTATGAGTTGACACAAGCTATGCTGGAGATTATCCGCAATGGTGGTCTTGGCAATGGCGGTACAAACTTCGACGCTAAGATTCGTCGTAACTCTACTGACCTTGAGGATCTTTTCATCGCTCATATTAGTGGTATGGATGCTATGGCACGTGCACTTGAGAATGCTGCTGCAATTCTTGAGGAGAGCGAACTGCCAGCTATGAAGAAGGCACGCTATGCCAGCTTCGACAGCGGTATTGGTAAGGACTTCGAGGAAGGCAAACTCACTCTTGAGCAGGCCTACGAGTATGGTAAGCAGGTTGAGGAGCCGAAGCAGACTTCTGGAAAGCAGGAGAAATACGAGACAATCGTGGCTCTTTATGCAAAATAATCGGTTTTTATTCGATTAGTATAAAAAAGGCGGATGATTTCCGCCTTTTTTCGTTTTTTATTGCTACATTTGCAAATTATTATTCAACTATCATTCATTTGTTATGGCTCAGATTGAAAATCATGTTGTGATAATGGCCGGTGGAGTAGGGAGTCGTTTCTGGCCTATGAGTACGGTGGACAAGCCCAAACAGTTTATTGATGTGTTGGGTGTGGGAAAATCATTGCTTCAACTTACTTTCGAGCGATTTGAAGGAATTTGTAAGCCTGAGAATGTTTGGGTGGTAACCAATCAGCGATATGTGGATATTGTGCGCGAGCAGTTGCCAGGTATTCCGTCCGGGAATATTCTTTGCGAGCCATGCCGTAGAAATACAGCTCCATGTATTGCCTATGTAAGCTGGCGCATTAAGGCGCAAGATTCTAAGGCAAATATCGTAGTAACTCCCAGCGATCATATTGTGATGAATGTGAATGAATTCCGTCGTGTTATTACCCAATGCCTTAATTACACAGCACAATCTGACGCAGTTCTTACATTAGGAATGAAACCGTCCAGACCTGAGACAGGCTATGGATATATTCAAGCAGACTTAAGTTTTAGCAGTCCACGAAATAAAGAGATTTACCGTGTCGACTCATTCCGCGAAAAACCTGATTTACCAACAGCTTTGAAATATATTCAGCAGAAGAACTATTTCTGGAATGCGGGTATTTTTGTATGGAATGTGAGAACCATCGTTAATGCTTTCCGGATTTACCAGCCAACGATGAGCAAGATTTTTGAAAATCTGAACGATGTATATGGCACTCCCAAAGAGCAGGAAGCTATCAACAAATGGTTCCCAGAGTGTGAGAGTATCAGCGTTGACTATGCCATTATGGAGAAAGCAGAGGAGATCTATGTTTGTCCTGCTGATTTTGGATGGAGTGACTTGGGCACTTGGGGCAGTTTGAGGATGCAGTTAAAACGCGATTATTATGGTAATAGTGTCATAGGCGAGAATGTTTCCCTTTTCGAGTCCCACAACTGTATCGTTCACACAACAGAGGAGAAGAAAGTCGTTATCCAAGGGTTGGAAGGGTATATCGTAGCCGAGAAAGATGACACATTGTTGATATGCAAACTTTCTGAAGAACAGCGTATCAAGCAATTTTCAGGTGAGGACAGTTTGGAAACGAGTAAGAATTAGACATGAGTTCAAAAGTAGCATTAATAACAGGTATTACTGGTCAGGACGGCAGCTATTTGGCCGAGTTCTTGATAGAGAAAGGATATGAGGTACACGGACTCCTGCGCCGTTCATCATCATTTAATACGGGCCGGATTGAACATCTTTATTTAGATGAGTGGGTGCGCGACATGAAAAAGTCACGACTCGTGAATCTGCATTGGGCAGATATGACCGACTCTTCATCTTTGATTCGCATTATAGGCGAAGTGCAACCTACAGAGATTTATAATCTTGCAGCCCAGAGCCACGTAAAGGTTTCCTTTGATGTTCCTGAGTATACAGCTGATACTGACGCTGTTGGCGTCCTGCGCCTATTGGAGGCAGTTCGCATCTGTGGTCTTGACAAGAAGTGCCGTATATATCAGGCTTCTACCTCAGAGCTTTACGGAAAGGTACAGGAAGTTCCACAGAAGGAAACTACACCCTTCTATCCGCGAAGCCCGTATGCAGTAGCCAAGTTGGCTGGATTCTGGTATATGAAGAACTATCGGGAAGCCTATGGAATGTTTTGCTGTAATGGTATTCTCTTCAATCACGAGAGTGAACGCCGTGGAGAGACATTCGTAACTCGGAAGATTACGCTGGCAGCCGCCCGAATTGCTCAAGGTTTCCAGGATAAGTTGTATCTGGGAAACCTGAATAGTTTGCGCGACTGGGGGTATGCAAAAGACTATATTGAATGCATGTGGTTGATTCTGCAACAACCCCAGCCCGACGATTTTGTCATAGCTACAGGTGAATACCATACGGTTCGTGAGTTCGCAACGCTTGCTTTTCATCATGTTGGAATCGAACTGGAATGGCAAGGTGAAGGTGTCAACGAGAAGGGAATCGACCGGAATACAGGTAAGGTGTTAGTCGAAGTTGACCCGAAGTATTTCCGTCCAACGGAAGTAGATCAATTGCTGGGCGATCCCAGCAAGGCAAAGAAAGTGCTGGGGTGGAATCCACGTAAGACGACATTCGAGCAGCTGGTGAAAATCATGATCGATCATGATCTTCGTTTTGTGAGAAAATTATATCTGAAAGCACAACTCCCAGAATAATGTTAGACAAGAATAGTAAAATATATGTAGCGGGACACCACGGGCTTGTGGGTTCCGCTATTTGGAATAATCTTCTTCAGCGTGGCTATACTAACCTGGTTGGCCGCACACATGCCGAGCTGGATCTTACTGATCAGCTGGCTGTGAAACGTTTCTTCGATGAGGAGCGTCCCGATGCGGTGGTTTTGGCTGCTGCCTTTGTGGGAGGTATTATGGCAAACTCGCTCTATCGCGCAGATTTCATCATGATGAACATGAAGATTCAATGTAATGTTATCAGCGAGTCGTATGCCCATGGAGTGAAGAAACTCTTATTTTTAGGCTCAACATGCATTTACCCGAAAAATGCACCACAGCCCATGAAAGAAGACGCATTGCTGACGTCTCCGCTGGAGTACACCAATGAGGAATATGCTATTGCCAAGATTGCAGGTCTGAAGATGTGCGAGAGCTATAACCTGCAATATGGCACAAACTACATAGCCGTCATGCCTACAAATCTTTATGGGCCAAACGATAATTTCCATTTAGAGAACTCCCATGTCATGCCTGCCATGATGCGCAAAGTATATTTGGCAAAGCTCATACACGATGGAAATTGGGAGAGGATTCGCAAAGATATGAACAAACGTCCTGTGGAAAGTGTAAACGGCTCAAATAGCGAGATGGAGATACTTTCTGTGCTTGCTAAATATGGCATTTACGACAACAGAGTAGCCCTCTGGGGAACTGGAAGGCCTCTCCGTGAGTTCCTTTGGAGTGAGGACATGGCTGACGCCAGCGTACATGTGCTCTTGAATGTTGATTTCAGCGATATTATTGGTATAGAGAAGTATTCATCGGTCTTCTTCGGTACAACGACCAATGGTAGTGTTGACCGCAATTCTAGTGAAGGAAGAGGGGGAGCCATTCCTTCGTTGGGTGAGATCCGCAACTGTCATATTAATGTTGGCACGGGTAAGGAACTAACTATCCGTGAGTTGTCTGAGATTGTTGTGCGCGTGGTCGGCTTCGAGGGCAAGGTTGAGTTCGACGCCAGCAAACCCGATGGTACTCCCCGCAAGCTGATTGATGTGGAAAAACTGCATTCATTAGGATGGCGGCATAAGGTTGAGATTGAAGATGGCGTTGGCCGTCTCTATAAATGGTATCAGGCTAGTCTTCAATGAACTAGCCTGATTTGTTTTCTAAACATTTCTGATTCCCGCTTATCTGCTCATCAGGTATTTTTTGAAGTCTGCGAAGTCCTTGCTCATCGGAACGCTTTTCTTCTCTCCTTTCATAAACGCAGCCAAACGTTCGGGAATCTCTATGTCTATAGACAGGATTTCATCAACTTTTTCCTTGAATTTTGCAGGATGTGCCGTCTCGCAAAATACTCCAATCTCCTCTTTCTTTAATCCTTCTTTCAAAGCCCGATAACCACAGGCTCCATGTGGGTCTAAAATGTATCCGGTCTCAGCGAAGCATTTGCGCATGGTCTCGCGAATTTGCTGGTCGTTGTATGTAGCGCCGCTAATTAGCTTTGTTATCTGCTCATGTGATCCATTGTAAAGATCGTAAATACGCGCAAAATTTGAAGGGTCGCCCACATCCATAGCATTTGCCAGAGTTTGTATGGATGGTCTCGGCTCATATTTTCCTGTTAAGAGGTAGTTGTAGAATATGTCATTCGAATTGTTGGCAGCAATGAAACGTTTAATGGGAAGTCCCATGCGATGTCCAAAAAGTGCAGAACAGATGTTGCCAAAGTTTCCACTAGGCACGCACATTACCAGTTGATTAGCCAGACCTTGTTCTTTCATTCGAGCATAGGCATTGAAATAGTAGAAGGCTTGTGGTAAGAAACGGGCAACATTGATAGAGTTGGCGGAAGTAAGCTTCATGTGCTGATTCAACTCTTTGTCCATAAATGCAGATTTTACCAAAGCCTGACAATCGTCGAATACACCATCAATCTCGATAGCAGTTATGTTCTGGCCCAATGTGGTAAATTGGCATTCCTGTATAGGGCTGACTTTCCCCTTGGGGTATAAAACATACACATGGATTCCCTCAACGCCAAGAAAGCCGTTAGCAACAGCAGAGCCGGTGTCCCCGCTTGTGGCTACTAGTACGTTCACTTGCTCTTCGTCTTCCATACGGATAAAGTAACGCAGAAGACGGGCCATAAACCGGGCGCCCACATCCTTGAAAGCTAAGGTGGGGCCATGGAAGAGCTCAAGAGAATAGATGTTGTCGGTTATTTTTGCTACAGGACAATCAAAACGAAGTGTGTCATAGACAATCTCTTGAAGGGCGTCTAATTCTACATCCTCACCAAAGAACGCACTTGCAACATTATAGGCGATATCTTGAAACGAAATGTCTTGAATGTTGTCGAAAAACTCTTGAGGCAGCCGATGGATTGTTTCTGGCATGTATAATCCCTTGTCTTCTGCCAGTCCTTTGACTACAGCCTTGCGCAGGTCTGCGAGTGGGGCTTGTTTGTTGGTGCTATAGTATTTCATCTTTATGACTTTACCAATATAACTATACAATTATTAATTATGAGATGCTCATTAATGCATGCATGAACTCCTGAAGCTTTAATAAGCCATAGAAACCGCTGGCACATGAAACCTCATCATATTGTTGAACATCATCAGGCACAATACCTTTATGCCATATAACAAATGGAACTGGCTCTCCAACATGAATGCGTTTCTCTACAGGTGTCAGATGGTCAGGTAGTACGGCAATGCATACAGGCTCATCCCATGTCTGCACCTCATGATAAATAGGCTCAATAAGCCTGTGGTCCAGATCTTCAATTGTTTTGAGCTTCAGCTCCAGATCGCCATCATGTCCGGCTTCATCACTGGCCTCTACATGCACGAAAACAAAATCTTCCTTTTTTAAGGCTTCAATGGCCGCTTGGGCCTTGCCCTCGTAGTTGGTATCAGCTAATCCCGTTGCTCCTTCTACATCAATAATCCGAAGTCCGGCATAGTGACCTATTCCGCGGATAAGGTCGACAGCAGAAATGACGGAACCGGATTTTATTTGCGGAAACAGTTGCATTAGTGTCTTCATAGAAGGATGGTAGCCTCCCGACCAGGGCCAGATGCTATTTGCCTGGCGCTCGCCACGTTTAGCTCTTTCAATGTTGAAGGGATGCTTGGGCAGCAGTTCTTGCGAGCGTATGATTAGATGATTCAACAGATCTGCAGTTTCTTGAGCTTCTGGAACGGTTGCTTTTACTAATAAAGGACGCCATTCTTCGTTGGGATGGTCATGGGGTGGGGCACATTCGATATGTTTGTTACCTCCTTTAATAATCAGCAAATGGCGATATTGAATACCAGTAAGGAATTTTACTCTTTCATTTCCTAAATGTTCATTCAAATACTGGATGAGCATGTCGCCATCTTTTGTTTTTAAATTGCCACCATTATGAGTAATTATCCGTTCGTCTTCTAAAGAAATGATATTACATCTTAAGGCGAGTTCATCATCTTCCATCTCATAACCAATACTGGCGGCTTCTAAAGGACCACGCCCTTCATATACTTTGTTCAGGTCGTAGCCAAGTATCGCGGTATTAGCAACCTCTGAGCCAGGTGGAAAACCTTCTGGAATGGTGATGAGTCGTCCTGAGCGCCCCTCTTTAGCCAACTTGTTCATTATTGGCTTGTGGGCATATTGCAAAAGCGTTTTTCCACCCAGTCTTTCCACCGGTAAATCAGCCATACCATCACCTAAAATAATGATGTGTTTCATTGTCCTCGTCAATTGATAGTATTGCAGTTAAGACTACAAATACTATTATGCAAATACAAAACAGATAATAATAGGAACTATATACCTTTATATATTGGCAATAGACATGATGTTTGCAAACACTCCTGCCGCGGTAACACTGGCTCCTGCTCCATATCCTTGAATCAGCATGGGATACTCACGGTATCGCTCTGTGGTTAGTAGAACGATATTGTTGCTTCCCGCCAGGTTGTAGAACGGAGAGTCCTTTCCGATTTCCTTTAATGACACATCAGCTTTACCATGATCCATTGTGGCGACAAACCGCCAATGCTTACCTTCTTCTTCCAATTGCTTTCGGCGAGTCTCAAAGTTTGTGTCAAGCGTAGGAAGATTCTTCCAGAAATCCTCAACAGAACCTTCAAAGAAACTATCGGGTACAAACAAATGCTTTTCCACATCCTCTTGTTCAATCTGATAACCAGCCTCTCTGGTCAGAATGACAAGTTTTCGAATCACATCAGTACCGCTTAGGTCTATTCGTGGATCGGGCTCTGAGTAGCCTTGGTCTTTGGCGCGGCGAACGGTTTCTGAGAAGGGAACATTTGCTGCAATTTCATTAAAGATAAAGTTGAGTGTGCCCGATAATACTGCTTCAATCTTCAGAATCTTATCTCCTGAGTTACACAAGTCGTTGATTGTTCCTATTATTGGAAGACCTGCACCTACATTTGTCTCAAATCGGAACCACACGCCACGTGAGCGGGCTGTTTCTTTCAGTCGCTGGTAGTTTTTATAGTCACTTGAGGCTGCAATCTTATTAGCTGCTATTACACTAATATTATGCTCAAGGAAAGTCTGGTAGAGTGAAGATATTTCTTTACTGGCAGTACAATCTACAAACACAGAATTAAATATATTCATGCCCAACACTTCTTCGCGAATCGTCAGGTAGTTGCTTGGCTCAGATTTACTAAGCAGTTCGCGGTAATTATCTAAGTCTATACCATCACGATTATATACACCGGCTTTAGAACTTGCAATACCAACAACATTAAGTTTCAGGCCATTGCGTTTCATCAGGGTCTCATGCTGTGAACGAATTTGCTCGATGAGTTTACCGCCTACTGTTCCGACTCCACAAATGAAGAGGTTCAGCACTTTGTATTCAGAAAGGAAGAATGAGTCGTGTAATACATTCAGAGATTTACGTAGGAAGGCTCCATCAACTACAAACGAAATATTTGTCTCAGAGGCTCCTTGTGCGCAAGCAATGACAGAAATACCGCTACGTCCCAGTGTTCCAAACAATTTTCCTGCAATTCCTGGGGTGTGCTTCATGTTCTCGCCAACAATAGCTATAGTTGCAAGGCCGTTTTCGGCATGCATGGGGAACATGGCACCGGTCTCAATTTCTTTAGCAAATTCATCGTTCAAAACTTCTACGGCAGCTTCGGAATCTTCGTCACGCACACCAATTGATGTAGAGTTCTCTGAAGAAGCCTGACTAACCATGAATACTGAGATTCCCTTGTTGGCGAGTGTAGTGAAAATACGGCGGTTAACACCGATAACGCCAACCATAGAAAGACCAGTTACAGTAATAAGTGTTGTGCCTTTGATGCTTGAGATTCCTTTAATTGGCTTGCGGTCGTTTTCTACGGTTTGTTTGATCAGAGTTCCCGGATGATCCGGATTGAACGTATTTTTTACCTTGATGGGAATATTCTTAACACATACAGGATAAATAGTAGGCGGATAGATCACTTTTGCGCCGAAGTTACAAAGTTCCATGGCCTCCACGTACGACAGTTCGTTGATTGTATAAGCAGACTTGATAACGCGAGGGTCTGCAGTCATAAAGCCGTCAACATCTGTCCATATTTCCAGTACCTCAGCATTAAGTGCTGCTGCTATAATTGCTGCGGTATAGTCACTTCCACCTCTTCCTAAATTGGTAGTCTCTCCAGTACTTCTGTCACGGCTTATAAAACCTGGCACAACAAGAATCTCGTTCGCCCTTCCAATAGGGTTGTCTATTCCGCGGAAATACTCTCGTACCAACAGATTAGTCAATTCAGAATCAAGTACGTGCTTTCCGTTTTTGCGTTCGGTACGGATGAAGTCTCGTGCATTCATCCGTCTGCCATTCTTTACTAAAGACGCTACGATATTAGAACTAAGCCGCTCACCATAACTGACAATAGCGTCTTCTGTTTTCCTACTTAGGTCGTGAATCAGGTATACGCCATAATAGATACTCTTCAATTGTTCGAAGAGAGAGTCAACTGTGTTGAACAAGTTCTCACGCTTTTTGGGGTCGGTGATAATCGTATCAATCATCTGGTGATGACGACTTACCATGTCCTCAAACTCTTCTTTGTAACGTTCATCACCGCGAAGGGCCATGTGGGAAGTAGCAATCAGTTTGTCGGTGATGCCGCTAAGTGCACTTACAACCACAACGACAGGCTGTTTCCGAGCCTCTGCTTCCACAATGCGTTTTAAGCTTAATATGCTTTTAACGGAACCTACGGATGTTCCGCCAAATTTTAATACTTTCATTTCTGATACATGTTTAGCGTTTGGTACCCCGAAACAACAGGGGCTGAATCCATTCGAGGTGCAAAGTTAATACATTTTTTTCGATTATTCGTGAGAATTGTCGATTTTTTCTATCTTTTCTTTTGAATCTGTATGTAGTAGAAAAGGATGCAACCTGTATGAGGCTGCATCCCTGAAATCTAGTATTCGTTTTGTGTGATTATTGTCTACACAATCCCTTGAGCCATCATAGCCTTGGCAACTTTCATGAAGCCTGCTACGTTTGCTCCTTTAACGTAATTGATATATCCGTCTTCTTGAGTGCCGTACTTCACACAATTCTCGTGAATATCGTTCATGATACGCTTAAGATAGTCGTCTACCTCTTTGGCTGTCCAACTTAAACGCTCTGAGTTCTGGCTCATCTCAAGTCCTGATACAGATACACCACCTGCGTTGCTGGCCTTTCCAGGTGCATAAAGAATCTTAGCGTCTTGGAAAATCTTGATAGCTTCTGGTAATGAGGGCATATTGGCACCTTCGGCAACGGCAATTACTCCATTCTTTATCAAAGCGGCAGCCTCATCGCCATTGATCTCATTCTGTGTAGCACAAGGCAGAGCAATATCTGCTTTTTCATACCATGGGCGCATTCCTTCGTGGTAGACAGCAGTAGGATACTCGTCGATATATTCTCTGATACGTCCGCGCTCCACGTTTTTAAGCTCCATGATATAGTCAAGCTTCTCACGATCGATTCCGTCTGGGTCGTAAATGTATCCATCTGAGTCAGACATGGTCAGCACAGTAGCTCCCAGTTGAAGACACTTTTCTGCAGCATACTGAGCCACATTTCCTGCACCAGAAATAAGCACTTTCTTGCCAGCAATATCAATGTTGCGCGTCTTCAGCATGGAAGTGAGGAAATAAACACAGCCATAGCCTGTTGCCTCGGGACGGATGAGAGAACCGCCGAATTGGATGCCCTTACCAGTGAGCACACCCTGGAACTGATGGGTGAGTTTCTTGTATTGTCCAAAAAGATAGCCAACCTCACGTCCGCCGACACCAATGTCACCAGCAGGAACGTCCTCGTCAGGGCCGATATGGCGATAGAGTTCGTTCATGAAAGCCTGACAGAAACGCATCACCTCCGCATCACTCTTACCACGAGGAGAAAAATCGGAACCACCTTTTGCTCCGCCCATAGGCAATGTGGTAAGTGAATTCTTGAATGTCTGCTCAAAAGCAAGGAACTTCAGAATACCAAGATTTACCGATTTGTGATAACGTATACCTCCTTTATATGGACCAATGGCATTGTTGTGCTGAATACGGTAACCCATATTGGTCTGAACGTTTCCTTTGTCATCAATCCATGTGATGCGGAACTCCATAATACGATCGGGGATGCACAAGCGCTCAATTAAATTGGCACGCTCGAACTCTGGGTGTTTGTTGTATTCTTCCTCGATAGTTGGAAGTACCTGTGACACGGCCTGAATATACTCTGGCTCATTTGGGAATCTCTGTTGGAGTTCCTCTACGATCTTTGCTGCATTCATAATTTCAATCTTTTTATTCGTTAATTAATACCTTTTGTCTGTTTCTGCTTGTCTGCACTGTGTGCGATAACTGCTTGCAAAGGTAAACTAAATATTTGAAATATCAAACAAAATGAAAGAAAAAAATGAAAATAAGTATAAAAAAGTTAGTTTGCGTCAATTCTGTTGTTTTTTCACCTTATTATATTTAGGATAACGTGAATGAGAAAAAAGAATGATAGCAAATGATATGTAGGATACACTTCAGGCAATCTTGAGTGCACTTCCAACAGAATAGCGTGCGCTTCTAGCAAAATAGAGAGCGCATCTAGCAAAATAGAGAGCACTTCCAGCAAAATAGAGAGCACTTCCAGCAATCCAGAGAATGCTTTTTTTATTTCATGAAAATTTGGTTCGTTGATTTGTTTTTGATAAGTGCCTAATAACACAAATAATGACTGATTGAGTCATAATTAAAGACTAATTGAATGATAGTTCGGCATTTATGATGACCAGTTCTTTCTTTTTACGGTAGCTCGAATTTATAACAAACATGAGGCTAACATTGTTTTCTGTTAGCCTCACATCAATATATAGTAACCCAATAATTCCGTTTAATATGGAATTTGGATGAGTTATGTATTAGAAATTACTTTTAACGGTTGCTCAATTTCTTTTTTCCAATTGCGTAGGAATTCATACCATGCATCAGCGCTATGGTAACCAAATGACTCATTGTCGCTACCGAAAACAATAGAATAGGTGAGACGGTTATTGGGGACAATTATGACATAACCGTAATTATCTTTGTTGGCAGGTAGTTCTGATAGAATGTTTGCCTTTGGTATACAAATGCCCAGACCCACGGTCTCGCGCTTATGACCAGCAGAGTCTTTTTCTGATACAGGCCAGTCGGTGCCCCAACAGCCTCGAAGACCATTATTGTCGCTAAATTCATTGGAGTTTTTCACATTGATAATACCCGTTGAGAACTTATAGTCGGTAGCAGGACGAGAGAACCGAACATCCACCTGGCAGTCACGATGCCCCGCATATAATATGTAGTAGGTCGTCATATCGATAGGCTGTTGTCCGTTTTGTGGTGTCCAACCCTCATCTTTCACCTCTACAATGGTGCGCAGTGGCCCCCTGCTGACAATACGCTGCGATCGATGTTCAACATCAGCAATCATCGTAGGTTTATCACCGTCCCAGCCCCTCAATGTGCCCAGTCCAAATGTTTCGCCTACCCACAGAATATCATCGCCAAATCCTGCGGCTTTTTGTTCTGCGTCAGGATAGAACTGTGTTTGTTTCAATTCGAAGCCTTTCCTGTATTTTCCGTATATGTCGACGGTCTGCCGATGATCAAAATAGATGCGGTAAGCCACCATGTCACTCTCAAAAGCAGCTCCATGATGGTGAATCATCCAATATGGGTTAACGCCACGGTCGACTCTCAACTCCGAGATATATAGGTCTTGTTTGTTAGTCTCTTTAATTTTCTTGTTTGTCAGCATCATTTCCACATATACTTGTGGCTGGTAGGTGCGCGGAGCGCCTTCGTTGGAGAGTGAAATGCTGAAAGTCTGCTTTTCTTTTTTGCCTAAGGTGGTTAGGAAGCATAGTTCGTCATAACGGCCGTCACCGTCAAGATCGTCAAGTTGACAAGGAATCTCTTTCCCGTCTTGCATGACGAGAGCAGAACGAGTGTCCCCATTTAACTGGTAGATTATAGGGGCATTTTGTCGGATAGTTTTCGATGGGTTAATAACTGTTAACTTGAACGTATCTTGTGCCTCTGCTATATTCATGGTCATAAGGCACATAAGAATACTGATGAATTTGTTTGTCATAGAAATGTGTAGTTGTGTTTGAATAGAAGTGACTGCAAAGATAATGGAAAGCTAAGAAACTAACAAATTTTTGTTTTTTATTGGCTGAAATTAAAAAAAATTAGCTTAAAATTTGGATTATACAATATTTTTTAGTATTTTTGCAGAGTAATATGAATAAATCTAAATTAGTCTGTACTTACACTATTCTATTCGCAATGCTTTGTTGGCTATATGGATGCGAGTGGAAATTGCGTCCCAGCGAAGAGGAAGACGGTCGTGCACCTATAGAGGTTCAACGCTACGATCGCTTACAGAGTTTGTACATGCAGACTGGTGATTTTTCAGCATTACAGCAGATGAACACGAATTATCCAATGGAAACCCGTACGTTGATAGAGAAGGTTTTGCAGATTGGCTCTGTAGACGATCCCGATATCAATGATCGTTTTTTGCGTTTCTATCAGGACACAACTCTTCAGACAGTTATTTCTGATGTAGCAGCGATGTATGCCAAAGTCGATGATTTGGATAAAGACCTAAATATGGTTTTCTCCCGTTTGGAAAAGGCTGTGCCGGGTTTCCCTGTGCCAACTGTTTATGCACAGATAGGGGCTTTTGCGCAAAGCATAGTTATTGGCAACCAATCAATTGGCATCTCATTAGATAAGTATCTCGGCTCTGATTATCCTCTCTATCAAAGGTATGGCTACTCCCAACAGCAGTTACAAATGATGAGTCGTGAGTATATTGTTCCTGACTGCATTACTTTTTATTTATTGAGTCTTTATCCCTTACGTGATTTTGAGTCACGTCCACAGGTTGACCGAGACCTTCATATGGGAAAGGTAATGTGGGTTGCCAACAAACTGCTTTCAAAACAAGTATTTAAGACCCCGTACGTGAAGCGTGTAGACCGTTTTATGCGGCGCCATCCAACATTTGGAATGGAACGACTGTTGAAGTTGGATGATTATAAAGGTTTGTAGAGCATACCTTGATATATATGTTTGCGGGAGAGGTAATTGTCAAGTAAGTTGGTGAACTCGTAATTCTTCAGTCCCCACTTTGGGGCAATAAGCAATTCGGTTGGCGATTGTGATACAAAACGGTCTAAAACTAAATCTTTTCTTAATCTTTGTATATATTTGGCTATCAGCTGAATATATTCATCTATACTATATACATGGAAAGGCTTTTCCAAGTACTCTTTAGCAAGATGCGTACCTTGTATAATTTGCAACTGATGAATTTTCAGTATGTCAATGTCAAGAGCTGATATGATAGGAGCTTGGCGCAAAATTTCCTCCTCGTCTTCACCTGGAAGTCCCAAGATAATATGTGCGCCAGTTAAAATACCCCTTTTGTGAGTCTCTTGGATGGCATGACGGGAACACTCAAATGTGTGGCCGCGGTTAATTCGTTTCAAAGTGCAGTCATTTGCTGATTCCACTCCATATTCGACTAATACAAATGTTTTATGGTTGAGTTCATCTAAATAGTGGAGAATCTCATCAGAAATGCAGTCAGGCCGGGTTCCGATTACGATACCAACAACATCCATAACTCCTAAAGCTTCATTGTGCATTCTTCTTAATGATTCAACAGATGCGTATGTATTGGTGTATGCTTGGAAATAGGCTAGATATTTCATTTCAGGATATTTACGGGCAAAGAATGCTTTTCCTTCTTCTAATTGAGTTGCAATACTCTTTTTCCTGTCGCAATATGATGGATTAAAAGTACGGTTATCACAAAATGTGCAACCACCTGTTGAGAGGTTGCCATCACGATTCGGACATGAGAATCCCGCATCGATAGAAATTTTCTGCACTTTAAAAGGGAATTTTCCCCTAATCCATGTGCTGAAGTCATTATATGGTTTTGTCACAAAAGAATTTTTTTGTTGGTGCAAATGTACATAGAAATTCTGAATTATTTGTTGTGTAAATCATAAATTTGCATTCTCATTTAATGAAAAGGAGAATACTCATAGCATTTATCTCAAGTATTTTGCGTTTTTATATTATTTAGAAACTGATTACAATTGATTTGATTGTACAAATAAGTGGCACATTTTTATTAGTCTTAAGTAAAAAATACATAGAGTTGCCTACAGCTATTAATTTTACGTTAATTTTTCCAAAGGTTTTGTTGTTACATATATTTTTTGTAAATTTGCACTTGAAAACATATAATCAACAAAGAATAATGAAAACAAAGCTTATACTTGTTAGTGCGGTTTTCCTCATGTGTTTTATTCAATTACAGGCAGCCACAGAACTGACCTTAAAGGATGTAACAGGTGGAAAGTTCCGTACAGAAAGCCTCAGTGCTGTTACACCTCTTGCCGATGGAGAGAATTATGCCCAGATCAGTAGTGATGGAAGTAAGATTTTGCAATATTCATATAAGTCTGGCCAACAGAGTGGTGTGCTTTTCGACATTAATAACACGCAAGGTGAGCGTATTGGCCGTTTTGATGGTTATATCATGAGTCCTGACGGTAAGCGCATGCTTATCCAGACCCAGACAGAGCGTGTTTATCGGCGCTCGTTCAAAGCAGTTTTTTACATTTATAATATTGGCACTCGCAAGTTGGAAAAACTTTCCGATTATGGCCCGCAGCAGACTCCAGTATGGTCGCCAGATGGAACACAAATAGCCTTCGTTCGTGATAATAATATCCATTTGGTGAAACTTTTGTATGGCAATGCGGAGAGTCAGGTAACTAACGACGGCAAGTTCAATGAGGTGATAAATGGTATTCCTGATTGGGTCTACGAAGAAGAGTTTGGCTACAATTCAGCTATGACATTCAACGCGGACGGCACGATGATCTGTTGGGTACGTTTTGATGAGAGCAAAGTAAAGACTTATTCGCTGCAGATGTTTCAGGGCATGCGTCCAGCCATCAAGGAGAATGCAATCTATCCTGGTGCTTATTCTTATAAATATCCAAAGGCTGGCGAAGAAAACAGCGCTGTTGCTGCCTTCAGTTATGATATAAAGAGTCACCAGATTCGCCGCTTAGACGTGCCTATCGACGCAGATGGTTACATGCCTCGCATTAAGTCCACAAACAATGCTGATAAGATTCTCGTTTATACCATGAATCGACATCAGGATGAGTTGAATATTTATGCAGTGAATCCACGCTCAACTGTAAGTCAGTTGCTTATTAAGGAAAAAGTGGATAAGTATGTACAGGAGAGTGTGCTCAACAATACCATTATTACCGATAACCATATTCTTCTTTCTAGTGACAGAGACGGATACATGCAACTTTATTTGTACTCTGCCAATGGCCAGTTTCAGAAACGCCTTACTAATGGTCAGTTCGATGTAACTACTGTTTATGGATTCGATGATGCTACCCAGACTGCTTATTACCAGGCTGCAGCAAATAATGCCATGAACCGTGAGGTTTATTCTGCTAACATAAAAGGAAAAGTGACATGTTTGACTCCGAAGGAGGGTTGGAATAGTGCCATTTTCAGTAAGACGTTTAAGTATTTTGTGCATACATGGAGCGACTCTAACACGCCACAGGTTTTTGCTATATGTGACAATAATGGCCGCACGTTGAAGACATTAATCGACAACAAGAATGTTCGTGAACTGCTCGCGACATATGCGCTACCACAAAAAGAGCTGTTTTCATTCACCACGAGTGAGGGAGTAAAACTGAACGGATGGTTGGTTAAGCCTGCCAACTTTAGTGCTTCGAGGCGGTATCCTGTCATCATGTTCCAGTATAGTGGCCCAGGCAGTCAGCAGGTTGTCAACTCATGGAGTATTGGCTCGATGGGGCAAGGTGCGCTCTTTGACCAATATCTTACTCAGCAGGGATTTATTGTGGCTTGTGTAGATGGCCGTGGTACAGGAGGTCGTGGAGCCGAATTCGAGAAGTGTATTTATTTGCGTATGGGTGATCTTGAGTCTAAAGATCAGGTGGAGACGGCTCTTTATCTAGGTTCTCTGCCATATGTAGATAAAGACAATATTGGTATATGGGGATGGAGTTTCGGTGGCTTCAACACACTGATGTCGATGAGCGAAGGCAGACCTGTGTTTAAGGCAGGCGTGGCTGTTGCGCCTCCTACAGACTGGCGTTTCTATGATACTGTTTATACAGAGCGTTATATGCGCACGCCACAGGAAAATGCCGATGGCTACGATATTAATCCTATAAATCGCGCAGAGAAACTCCAAGGCGCATTACTCATTTGCCATGGTCTTGCTGATGATAATGTTCATCCACAAAATGCATTTGAGTATACAGAATCATTGGTCCAAGCCGACAAGGATTTCAAGATGAATATCTATACAAACCGTAACCACAGCATTTTTGGTGGAAATACACGCACACATCTGTTGCGCCAGATCGTTAATTTCTTCGAAAAAGAACTAAAATAAAGACAATATAACCATGAACAAATCAATGTATGGATTGGCACTGGCAATGTTGCTGCTGCCAGTATGTGCCCATGCGGCCGATATAACTGTGAAGGTTACTAACACAGAGAATGTACAACGTCAAGAACTGATAGAGATAGATGCCAAGATTGTCTATCAAAAGATGGGATTGGCTAAAGGTGAGACATTTGTTGTCAAGAACGCCTTAAGTCAGGAGGCTTCCTATCAGATTACCCATGATGGGAAAATACTTATTGATGCAGCTGTACGTCCTCTGGGAACTGCTGTTTTCACATTAACAAAGGGTGTTCCGCAGCAGCCGAAAGTGTTCGTAGAAGGAAAGATGTATCCGGAACGTGTCGATGACATTGCGTGGGAGAACGACCGTACTGCTTACCGTATTTATGGTCCTGCCTTGCAGCGTAGCGGTGAGCGGGCTTTTGGTGTTGACGTATGGGTAAAGAATACACCTGACCTTGAGGTTGACAAGCGATACGTTACTGAATTGAGTAACCATGAGCGTATCCAGAAACTAAAGAAACAGGGAAAGGATGACGAGGCTTTGAAAGTTCAACAGGAGACGACATATCACTATGATCATGGTTATGGACTTGATTGTTACAAAGTTGGTCCTACGCTTGGTGGGGGCGCTCCGGCTTTACTCGACGATGACGGTGAACTCATTCTTCCATATTGTTATAAGGATTATGAGATTCTCGATAACGGTCCCTTGCGTTTTACCGTAAGAGTCAGTTATAATCCTACTACTATCAACGGACAGCCCAATGTGGTTGAGCATCGCATCATAAGTCTCGATAAAGGCTCAAACTTTAATAAGTGTACCGTTTGGTACGATGGTCTGACAAAGAAAACTCACATGGCAGCAGGTGTTGTTCTTCATGGAGAAGACCTTCAGAGTGTAGAGCTCAAACGTGACTATGTAGCCTATGCAGATCCAACCGACAATCCTATGGGGCAGAATTTCCAAATTTATGTTGCTGCTCTTTTCCCCAATGGGGTATGTACCACTAAGCGTATTATGAACCGTGAGGTTGTGAACGGAAATGCTGGCCATGCTGTAGGCGTAAAATGCCTGAAGCCTGGTGAGAAGTACACCTATTATTTTGGATCGGCATGGAGCAAGAACGATGTTCGCTCTTTCCGTGAGTGGAACCTGCGCATTGATGAATTTCTCGATGCCTTATACCGCCCGTTACAGGTAACAGTTTTGTAACCCTTTAATATTAACTTATAAAATCTAATCTTAAAAATGAAAAAGTTACTTTTAGGTGATGAAGCGATTGCCCAAGGTGCCATTGATGCCGGATTAAGCGGTGTCTATGCCTATCCTGGTACTCCATCGACTGAAATCACGGAGTACATTCAAGAGTCGCCACTTGCCAAGGAGCGTGGAATTCATTCACGTTGGTCTACTAATGAGAAAACGGCCATGGAAGCCGCCCTCGGAATGTCGTATATGGGCAAGCGTGCCCTCGTTTGTATGAAGCACGTTGGACTAAATGTATGCGCAGACCCCTTTGTTAACTCTGCAATGACAGGTACTAATGGAGGTATTATCGTGCTAGTTGCTGATGACCCTTCGATGCACTCATCACAGGACGAGCAGGACAGCCGTTTTTATGGTAAGTTCGCCATGATTCCTACATTCGAGCCAAGCTCGCAGCAGGAGGCTTACAACATGATGGCTGAGGCTTACGAACTGTCGGAGCGTATGAAGTTGCCCGTGCTAATGCGAGTTACTACGCGTATGGCACATTCTCGTGCTGTTGTGGAGATTGCTGATAATGCACGTCCTCAGAACGAGATGAACTATAATTCCGTAGCAGCTAATTGGGTACTGCTGCCTGCTAACGCCCGTCGTCGTAACGATGAGGTGACTGCGCAACAGGGTGAGCTCGAGCAGATGGCTGCTGAGAGCAAATACAATCAGTATGTTGATGGGCCAAACCACAAACTTGGTATTGTTGCAAGTGGTATTGCATACAACTACCTCATGGAGTGTTTTCCGAACGGATGTGATTATCCTGTACTCAAAATCAGCCAGTATCCGCTTCCTAAAAAGTTGGTGCGTCAGTTGGCCGATGCCACCAACGAATTGCTTATTATCGAGGAAGGACAGCCCTTCATCGAGGATATGGTGCGTGGTGTTATTCCATTCGGAAAGAATGTTAAGGGGCGCCTCACGGGTGAACTCCCACGTACAGGCGAGTTGAATCCTGATTTTGTGAAACGTGCTCTTGGTCTTCCCGAGGCCACTAATTACGAGAAGTGCAACGATGTTGTAGCACGTCCGCCAATGCTTTGTCAGGGTTGTGGCCATCGTGATGTGTACACCGCACTCAACGAGGTGCTTCGCGAATACGATAATCCTCGTGTCTTTGGTGATATCGGCTGCTATACACTTGGTTTCCTTCCTCCATATAAGGCTATTCACTCATGTGTCGACATGGGTGCCAGCATCACTATGGCGAAAGGTGCTGCCGATGCAGGTCAGTGGCCCTCTGTAGCCATTATCGGCGACTCTACATTCACTCACTCGGGTATGACAGGTTTGCTTGATGCTATTAATGAGAACGCTGACATCACTGTCATTATCAGCGACAACCTTACAACTGCGATGACTGGCGGTCAGGACTCAGCTGGCACCAATAAGTTCGAGGCTATCTGCCGTGGTTTAGGTATGTCAGACGAGCACCTTAAGGTGGTCGTCCCCCTGCCAAAAAATATGCCTGAGATTACGCAGATTCTGCGTGATGAGATCAACTATCATGGTACGAGTGTGATTATTCCGCGCCGCGAGTGTATGCAGACCCTGCAGCGCCATTTGAAACAAAAGAAAGCAAAGGAGAACAAGGCATGAAAACAGATATTATCTTGTGTGGAGTAGGCGGACAAGGAATCTTGTCTATTGCTACCATCATTGGTGAGGCTGCTCTGAAGGAGAACCTCTACATTAAGCAGGCTGAGGTGCACGGAATGTCGCAGCGTGGTGGCGACGTGCAGTCCAATCTTCGTATTTCGTCCGATCCCATCCGTAGTGATCTTATTGCCTTAGGTGGTGCCGATGTCATTATTTCGATGGAGCCCATGGAGGCTTTGCGCTATCTGCCTTATTTAAATAAGAACGGATGGATTATCACGTCGAGTGCTCCTTACGTGAACATCCCCAATTATCCCGATATGGATGTGGTGATGAAAGACTTGGAAAAAGTTGATAACGTGATTATTCTTGACATCGAGAAAGCCGCAAAGGAAAATGGTGTGCCCCGCTCGGCCAATGTTATTCTTCTTGGTGCAGCTCAGAAGGCTCTTGGCATTGAGTACAATAAACTCGAGGATGCCATCCGTCGTGTATTTGGTCGAAAGGGTGAGGCTGTGGTTGACGCCAACATTAAGGCTCTCGCTATCGGTCGTGAGGCTCAGAAGTAGTCATCATTACTTATTTTATATTAATAGTAGAATATGATAACTCCTATTAAGAAAGAAATTGTTGACAATCTTATCAGTGAGTTTGGCATTCAGGATTTTGCCAAGGCAACTATTCGTGAGGTGAAACGCGTGGCTCAGTTTGCCGAGCAAGAAAGTGGGGTTGAGTTCATCAAAATGGAGATGGGCATCCCGGGTCTACCTGCAGCAAAAGCTGGTGTGGAGGCACAGATCAATGCATTGCGGAACGGTATTGCCAACAGCTATCCCGACATTCAGGGGCTTCCGGAACTCAAACAACAGGCATCGCGTTTTGTCAAAGCTTTCATTGGCGTAGATATCAATCCTGAAGGTTGTGTACCTGTTGTGGGTAGCATGCAGGGAACTTTTGCTTCGTTCCTTACATGCTCACAGACCAACCCGAAAAAAGATACTGTGCTTTTTATCGACCCCGGTTTCCCTGTGCAAAAGATGCAGCTACAGGTAATGGGTGTTAAGTATAAAACCTTCGATGTATATGAGTTCCGTGGTGAGAATCTCGGTCCCAAGCTGGAGAGCTATCTGAAGGAGGGAAACATCTGCGCTATCGTCTATTCCAATCCAAACAATCCGTCGTGGATTTGCTTCAATGAAGATGAGTTGAATACTATTGGTAAGCTCGCCAACCAGTATGATGTCATCATCATGGAAGATTTGGCATATTTTGCAATGGATTTCCGCAAAGACCTTAGCACACCTTTCCAGCCCCCTTATCAGGCCACCGTTGCACGCTATACCGACAATTACATGCTGCTCATCAGTGGTTCAAAGGCATTCAGTTATGCAGGAGAGCGTATCGGTGTCGTCTGCATCAGCGACAAACTTTTCCATCGTCATTTTGACGCGCTTGCTGCCCGTTACGAAGGACTGCCTTTTGGCTTGGTGTTTTCTACCCGTATGCTCTATGCTTTGTCTTCAGGTACGAGTCATAGTGCTCAGTATGCCATGGCAGCCATGCTTAAGGCAGCATGTGACGGAGAGTTCGATTTCCGCAACGAGATTAAGGTCTATGGCGAACGTGCTCACAAGTTGAAGGAAATCTTCCTGCGTCACAAGTTCTACGTAGTTTATGACCGCGATCTTGATGAGCCTATTGCAGACGGTTTCTATTTCACTATTGGCTATCCCGGTATGACTAGTGGCAAACTAGCTCACGAGTTGATGTACTATGGTGTTAGTGCAATATGTCTGGTTACCACAGGTAGCCATCAGGAGGGACTGCGCGTATGTACGTCATTCATTGAGGACCATCAGTACGACCAGCTGGAAGAGCGCATGACATTGTTCGAGCAGAATAATCCTGTGGAATAGCACAGTAGTCTCACACAAAAATTGCAGTAGCAGTAGTATTCCTTTAAGAGCCTGTGGGTTTATTACCTCCAGGCTCTTTTCATTTATATGTGTTGTTAATGCTGGTTATGGTTCTAGTTACCCTTTCATCAACAGTTTCTGTAATACCTCCTCTGCTTTGTGCAAATCCTCAGGCGTATCTATTCCAATAGTCTCGATATCAGTCAGACCAACCTTGATACGGTAACCATTCTGAAGCCAGCGCAATTGTTCAAGACTCTCCGCTATTTCTAAAGACGATTGTGGCAAGCATGTAATCTGGGCTAATACCTCTGAGCGATAGGCGTAGAGTCCGATGTGTTTTAGATAAGGATAACTAGAGAGCCATTGTTTTCGGTCAATACCGCGGCAATAAGGAATGACAGACCGGCTGAAATACATAGCATAGTTATTATTGTCTACGACAATCTTAGGTGAATTGGGATTCTCAAGCCCCTCTATACTTTTGAAAGGCATTCCGAGAGTTGCAATCTGAGTTGCTGGGTCGTCAAAGCACTTGCATACAGTCTCTATTTGTGAGGGCTGGATGAACGGCTCATCGCCTTGAATGTTAAGTACTACATCAAAGTGTTGGCCAATAGTCTGATATGCTTCCTCGATACGGTCCGTACCACTTTTATGCTTGTCGGAAGTCATGACAACTTTTCCTCCGAATTCGGTAACAGTTTGGAAGATGCGCTTATCGTCGGTGGCAACGTAAACTTCACTAATGAGACTGCTCACTTGTTCATATACTCGTTGGATGACAGGCTTGCCTCCAAGTAAAGCTAATGGTTTGCCCGGAAATCGTGTCGAAGCATATCGGGCAGGGATGATGGCAATAAATTTCATGTGTTTTATGAGGTTTTGTGCAAAAGTAATAAAAATTTTGTAAACAGATTTTGGACTATAGCATTTTTTTCTTATTTTTGTCAGTTGAAACTAAAACGAATATCAGGTGAAGTCAAATATACTATCAATAATAATGCTGTTGTTTCCGCTTTACAGCAGTGCCCAGAAGATATCCATGGGCTCATGTGTGACGCGTGACGGAGGCGAGTTCAAAGGTGAAATGGTTGCCGGCAAACCCCATGGTAAAGGCAATACAGTTTTTAAGAATGGAGATACTTACGAAGGCGAGTATGTCCGTGGAAGGCGTCAGGGGTATGGTGTCTATACTTTCTCTGACGGTGAGAAATATGAAGGACAGTGGTTCCAGGACCAGCAACACGGTCAAGGAACTTTCTATTTCATGAATAATAATAAATATGTAGGACTGTGGTTCCGCGATTATCAGCAGGGGCATGGCATTATGTATTATTATAATGGTGACAAGTACGAAGGTAACTGGTACCAGGATCATCGTAACGGTAAGGGGAAATATACATATGCGGGCGGTGAATACTACGATGGAGAATGGAAATTTGACGAGAAGTGGGGCCGTGGTATTTTCGACTGGAATGACGGCACAACCTACAATGGGATGTGGGCACATAACCTGCGCAATGGCAAGGGAACAAATAAATATGCCGATGGCGACGTGTACACAGGCGACTGGAAGGATGACATACAACACGGTAAGGGAATCTATAAGTTCCAGAACGGTGATGTCTATGAAGGCGATTATGTTCAGGGAGAGCGTACCGGAGAAGGTATTTTCAAGTATGCCAATGGTGATAAATACACGGGCCATTTCAGTGAGGGTGACAAATCTGGACAAGGTACACTTGTTTGGAAGAACGGTGACGTCTATACGGGTCAATGGAAGAATGACAAGCAGAACGGACACGGAAAACTGACGAAAAAGAACGGTGACGTGTTTGATGGAAACTTCAATAATGGAAAAGTTCATGGCGAAGTTATCATCCACTTTAAAGATGGAATGAAGTTCAAAGGTATTTTCAAAGACGGTAAGCGCAACGGACCAGCCATTGAGGAAGAGAAAGATGGTACCCGTTTCGAGGGAACATATGTTGATGACAGACGTGATGGTAAGTTTGTGATTAAAGACAGAAATGGCCGTTTGAAAGAAAGCGGCGTATATGAGCGAGGAAGAAAGATAATTGATAATTGACATTAATAATTGATATTTAGATGGTAGTAGACACGCTTGACAACTTGAGCAAGTATGAGGCATTGAACCCTTTGTTCAAGGAGGTAATTAAGTTTCTTCAGGAAAACGACCTGAATAAGTTGGAAGAGGGTAAGTATCCCATTTGTGGAAATGACCTGTTCCTGAACCTGACAACAGCTAAAGGGAAAGCTCCAGATGAAGCTGTAATGGAGACGCACAACCGGATGATAGACATCCAAATCCCACTGAGCACGTTAGAGACCTATGGCTATACGCCGCGCACAGACTTGCCAAAGGCTGAGTATAATGAGGAGAAGGACATTACAAAGATACCCGGTATTATTGCGCAGGATTATATCACATGCACACCAGGTATGTTTGCTATTTTCTTCCCACAAGACGGTCATGCTCCTTGTATCTCAATGGAGAAAGAAATTAAAAAAGCAATATTCAAAGTAAAAGCATAAAACCATGGTTAACAAGAAAGCTACGGGAAAGGTGGAGGCCGCCCATAAGACTTCCAAAGCTGCTGCCAAGCAGCATATAGGACTTGTGAAGAACGATATGTGGTTGGAACCTTTCGAGGCTGCAATCCAAGGTCGCCACGATCATGCGTTGTGGGAAATTGGGAAACTCACTCAGAAAGGTAAACGTAGACTAACCGATTTCGCCAACGGGCACGAGTATTACGGACTGCACAAACTTGCTAAAGGGTGGGTGTTCCGTGAGTGGGCACCCAATGCAACCGAAATCTACCTTGTTGGTGACTTCAATGGCTGGCAAGAAACTGACCGTTATAAAGCCAAGCGTATAGAAGGAACAGGCAATTGGGAGCTCCGACTGTCTGAGAAAGCCTTGAAACATGGTGACTTGTACAAAATGCATGTTCACTGGAATGGTGGTGAGGGCGAGCGTATTCCTGCATGGATCCGCCGTGTGGTACAGGATGAAGAGACGAAGATTTTCTCTGCTCAGGTTTGGAATCCCGAAAAACCGTATGTGTGGAAGAAAAAGAGTTTTAAGGCAAAGACAAATCCTCTGCTCATCTATGAGTGCCATATAGGTATGGGACAGGATGCGGAGAAGGTTGGCACCTACACAGAGTTCCGTGAGAATGTGCTGCCGCGTATCAAGAAAGACGGCTATAATTGTATCCAGGTAATGGCTATTCAGGAACATCCTTACTATGGGTCGTTTGGTTATCATGTGAGCAGTTTCTTTGCGGCTAGCAGTCGTTTTGGAACACCTGAGGAATTGAAGGAACTCATTGATGCAGCCCACCAGGACGGAATTGCCGTCATTATGGATATTGTGCACAGCCATGCAGTAAAGAATGAGGTGGAAGGTCTTGGTAATTTGGCGGGCGATCCAAATCAGTTCTTTTATCCCGGTGATAGACACGAGCATCCAGCATGGGACAGCCTCTGCTTTGACTATGGCAAAGACGAGGTGATGCACTTCCTGCTTTCCAATTGTAAATACTGGCTTGAGGAGTTCCATTTCGACGGATTCCGCTTTGATGGTGTTACCTCGATGCTGTATTATAGTCATGGACTGGGTGAGGCCTTCACTAATTATGCAGATTATTTTAATGGTGGAGAGGACGACAATGCCATCTGTTACCTTACATTGGCAAACAAACTTATTCATGAGGTGAATCCTCATGCCATTACTATTGCCGAGGAAGTGAGCGGAATGCCTGGACTTGCTGCCAAGTTTGAGGACGGAGGCTTCGGCTTTGACTACCGTATGGCCATGAATATTCCCGATTATTGGATTAAAACCATTAAGGAACTGAAAGACGAGGATTGGAAGCCCAGTTCCATTTTCTGGGAAGTGAAAAACCGTCGACCGGACGAGAAAACCATTAGCTATTGCGAAAGCCACGATCAGGCATTGGTGGGCGATAAGACCATTATCTTCCGTCTCATTGACGCCGATATGTACTGGCATTTCAAGAAAGGCGATGAGAACGAGGTTGCCCATCGTGGTATTGCACTTCACAAGATGATTCGTCTGGTCACCGCTGCAGCCATTAATGGAGGCTACCTTAATTTCATGGGAAATGAGTTCGGACATCCCGAGTGGATAGATTTCCCACGCGAGGGCAACGGATGGAGCCATAAGTATGCGCGCCGACAGTGGAATCTCGTCGACAACAAAGAGCTTTGCTACCATTGGCTTGGAGATTTCGACCGCGAGATGATTAGCGTCATCAAGAGTCAGAAGAACTTCAATAAGACACCTGTGGAGGAGATTTGGCACAATGATGGTGATCAGATTCTCGCCTTCAAGCGTGGTGATTTGATTTTCGTATTCAACTTCAGTCCTAACAAGTCGTTTACCGATTATGGATTCCTTGTGCCTACGGGCAGCTACGATGTGGTGCTCAACACCGACTCGAAAGATTTTGGCGGCAATGGACTTGCTGACGATACGATGACTCACTTTACGAACTTCGATCCACTTTATGTGAATGATCATAAAGAGTGGCTTAAGCTCTATATTCCCGCACGTTCAGCGGTGGTGCTTAAGAAGAATTGATAACCAACATTAGATAATAGGCAATTGATTCTTCTGGACCTGCCCAAAGTATGGAAACGTTTATTATGCCTGACGGTGATTTTATTCATCGTCGGCATAATTTTTGTACCTGATGAACTTGACTATTATTGCGGCAAGGCAAAACGGGCTATTGATAAGGGTGATTATTCAACTGCTCTTGAAGTAGGCAAAAAGTCGTACCATACAAACGACGAACTGACTACATTGCGAGCATATGCTCTTTATAAGCAGGGGAAGTTGGCTGATTGCCTTTTTGAGTATCCCCTTTCCGGCCGCTCGGCCTCATTGAAGATGCTTCCTGCCGACGACAAAGACCGTGTGCTCTGTGCAGACCTTATGGATAAAAATCTCGATTTGTTCGCACGACATCTGATGCGGTATTACTCTGTGGAGTCGGAACACTTGCCCAAGCATTATCGTGAAGCTCTCATTCTATTGTCCCATCTGCGGTCCAATCCAATTATTATTTATCGGAGCAACGTTCTTGAGGCTGACTATGTCGATTATCAGCGTATGGAGAAGACTGCACCACAACCAGAGGCAAGAAAAAACGTGCTTCGTAATGTCTATGGAAGCACGTATTGGTATTATTACGATTACGGAGAGTAATACATATGCCTTAAATTCGGTGTCAAGCTGATTTCCATTGATTAGAGCAGCCTTCTGGATTGATTAGAGCAGCCTTCTGGATTCATAGAGCAGCCTTCTGGATTCATAGAGCAGCCCTCTACAAGCGTAGAATTGTCCTTTACATTTATAGAGCAACATTCGTTATTCTTAATGGGCATTTCTTGATACCTTAATATTAATACTTACTATTTCTTGTTGGCAAATAATCTCCTTTTTATTTTATACCGCTATTCCTTGAGAATACTTATTTCGTATAAAAGTCAATCATCTCGCGAATAAACTTTTCACACACGTGACAGAAAGTAGGATTTTCGTTCGTGCGCATACGGCAGTCTTGCTCAGGACGGTAAACGCCTTTCAGACTATAGCCGGCACCTTCGTAAAGTCCTACGCCGTCGACCTTGCCTACCATATTCTTCCACTTAGCGTTAAAGTTCACTTGCGTGGTAATGTTGGGCTCCCACGGCTCAACGTCAGTAGGGTACATTGGTATGGCTTCCTGCTCGTAGGCATATTCATCGGCGAGGCCTGCAAAACTATGTCCGAATTCATGTACGACCACAGGCTTGAACATGCGGTGGTGGGTCATCGACAAGTTGTAGGAATTAAGAATACCCCCACCTCCGTATTTGTCCGTATTGACGAGAACAATAATATGTTCATATGGAATCCCAGCCAGGCAGTCGTGTAGTGCCTTTAGGTTCAGCGTTGTCAGATAACGGTCGCTATAGAAGGTGTTAAAGTGAGATCCCAGCGCAGTTTGTTTCCATATTCCATTGCCCGGCTCACTTGTTCCGCTATCTTTTGAAGGCGATTTAACGGCCACAATGTGGAAACGGTTGCGCAAGCTTTTGAATGGTTCGTGTGCGAAAAGAGCTTCCATGGCAATGTTGGCGTCATCGATGAACGTTTGCATCTCTTGTTCTTGGTAGCCTTCCGCTACGTATGCAATGTGTATGCATCTGCTTGTGTCGGCAGCTTGTTGCAAGGTGACATAAGGTGTAAGGTTTTCTTCACCGATGTGGCGAATCAGAATGTCGTTCGGGGCAACTGTATGGGTAAGCGTTGCCATAATCTGGCGGCGGTTATTTCTTAAATCAACAGTAATGTCGACCGTGTCCTTTGGCATTGGCACGAGGAATACGTTCTCAAAGCTTTTCTTGATGGTTTTTGCCTCATCGTATGACAGCCACTCCTGAAAGAGGGTTGAGAAAGAGTTACGATAGATAGCCAGTCCTGTACGGTGGTCACGCACCGTGATTTGTCCATTACCTTCTACAGGCAGCTCTGCCAGCCTTTTGCGCTTGCCAAACCATTTCGGGCTGACATTCAGTTTGTCCACGTAAATGTCTTGTCTGGAGGCATTACCGGAAAAGGTGTAATCGATTCGGAGCGTCTGTCCTGTAAAATAATTGTCGAAGTCCTGGGCACTTGTCGTCATGCAAGCGAAAGCCAGGGCGGATAATAAAACTGCTTTTCTTATCATGGTTGTTTTGCTGTTAGTTGATCTAATTCTTTTTTCAATTCCTTGACGTAATACCGTTTCCAGTCTTCTGCCTTATACCGTTTCCTTCCAAGTTGAAGAAGGTCTATGTCCATATTAACGACACACTTCTGGCGCAAATCTGGTGCGTCTCCACACTGTGCCTCAATGCTTTTCAGGACTCGTCGTATTTCATCGTAGTTAAGCGTAGAGGTAGCTTGAGCCATGCAGTTTGTGTACATAGGTGTATTAACACCAATGGGCTCTGTCTGAACATTATTAGTAAAGGCAATGCCCTCAAACGCGGCACTTAGCAAGAGTCTTGCTTTGGCCATGTGCTCTGCCGCATGGTTGTTACTTCCTATGCACAAAATGATTTTTGCCATTGCTTCTGTTTGGTGGTTTTTACGGATGATTCTGTTGAAGTTTGTTTGTGCGTAGTTCCCAAAAAGCGACTGCCGAAGCGGCTGCAACATTAAGTGAGTCAACACCGTGGCTCATTGGTATTCTCACAACGTAGTCGGCATCACAGATATGCTCATGTGGAAGTCCGTCACCTTCTGTCCCCATGATAATGGCTAATCGGGGTTCACACTTAAGTTTTTTATCGTCCAAGGGTACACTATTATCTGTGAGCGCCATTGCTGCGGTCTTGAATCCCATAGCGCGTAAACTGCTAATAGGCTCATGAATCCATGTCCAGGGAACAAGAAATACGCTTCCCATGGATACCCTGATGGCGCGCCGGTTTAGTGGGTCGCATGAGTTTGGCGTGAGCAGTACGCTATCGATCCCTAATGCAGCTGAGGAACGGAAGATTGCACCAATGTTAGTCGTATCTACCACACCGTCGATGACAACTACACGAGATGCATTCTTGCAAACATCCTCAACAGTTTTAGGCGCCTTTCTCCGCATAGCGCACAATACGCCTCGCGTAAGCTGATAACCAGTTAGTTGTGCCAACAATTCACGACTTCCTGTATAGACGGGAATATCACCGCAACGGTTGATGACCGTAGCTGCATCACCTTCTATGTGGCGTTGCTCACAGAGGATTGCCAATGGTGTATAGCCAGCGTTAAGGGCCACATGGATAACCTTAGGGCTCTCGGCAATAAAGATACCTTTTTCAGGTTCAAGCTTGTTGCGTAGCTGGGCTTCTGTCAGAGAGCTGAAGACCTCAACGCCAGGATGGGATAGTGAATTGATTTCTATGAGATTCATAGTCTTATATGCATAGATAATGCGTTTCACTCGCAAAGTTACATAAAAAACATGGGAAATGCAAAAGGATTGTTTGTTTTTCTTTAGCATAGCAGGATGATAGTTTGTTCTTCTAAATCAGAGTGCATAATAAAAGTCGGAATTGCAAAAAATAGTATGTTGCCAAAAAATACTTAGTTTTTTATGCTGAAAAGAATGATTTCTTTCATCTTTTTGTTTATCTTTGCAAATACAATCTTAATAATAACCAACCAAAACAATCTCTGAAATGAAAGATTTTAATTATTATGCACCTACAGAAGTCGTTTTTGGTGCACAATCTGAAGAAAAAGTTGCTTCATTGGTAAAGAAATATGGTGGAAACCGCGTACTTGTCCACTATGGTGGCCAGAGTGCTATTCGCTCAGGTTTACTTGAGAAGATTTGTCGTTTACTCACTGAGTCAGGACTTTACGTTGAGTGTTTGGGCGGTGTGGTTCCCAATCCTCGTCTGTCAAAGGTACGCGAGGGGATTAGTCTGTGCCGCTCCAGTCAAATAGATTTTCTGTTGGCTGTTGGTGGCGGTAGTGTCATTGATTCTGCGAAGGCAATAGCATACGGAACGCTATATGATGGTGACGTATGGGACTTCTATTTGGGCAAGGCTAACGCCACGTGTTGTCTTCCTGTGGCCTCCGTACTCACCATTCCTGCTGCAGGCAGCGAGATGAGCGAGGCTAGTGTGATTACGAATGAGGATGGTGATGTGAAATTGGGCTACTCCAATGATATCTCTCGTCCGAAATTTGCTATTATGAATCCTGAGCGTACCTTCACGCTACCGCCTTATCAGACAGCAGCTGGCGTCACTGATATGATGATGCACACCATGGAGCGCTATTTCTCACATGATGACGATATGACACTCACCGATGCTCTTGCTGAGGCTGTCCTGCGTACAATGAAGGACTGCGTTTTTGTTGTGCTGAAGGATCCTGAGGATTATCGTAATCGTGCTCAGATAATGTGGGGCGGCAGTGTGGCTCACAATGGACTTACTGGTTGTGGAATGCGAGATGATTGGGCAACCCATCAACTGGAGCACGAGTTGAGTGGTATGTTTGATGTTACGCACGGTGCAGGGCTTGCTGCTATCTGGCCTAGCTGGGCGCGGTATGTTTGCCATGAGAACATAAGCCGTTTTGTAAGATTTGCTGTGAATGTAATGAATGTACCAAACGATTTCACAGATCCAGAAGGAACGGCTTTGCGTGGAATAGAGGCTATGGAGATATTCTATCGTAACATAGGAATGCCTGTGAATATTCATGAGTTGATAGGTCGTGAAATCACAGATGAAGAAATACACGAGATGGTGCGCAAGTGCAGTAGAGACTTTACCGCAACCACAGGCAGTTTCAAGGTGTTATATGCTGACGATATGGAGGCTATTTATCGTATGGCTAGATAATACAAGTTTTTTCCATATATAATTTATATGAAGATGAGAAGGTTGTTCATCTTAGGCCTCATTCTTTGCTTTGTACGGGTGTATGCAAAAGATGAGACAAAAGTGTTTTTCAATCAGGTGGGGTATTATCCGCATCAAGAGAAAGTGCTTGTAGTTGAGGGATTGCAAGTTAATGATAAAATGAAAGTGACCAATGCTGATGGTCAGGTTGTACTTACACCAACCGTGACGAGGACTGCCGTTTCTCCATGGTCAAAGCGAAAGCGTTATATAGTTAATGTTTCTTCTATTCAACGGCCCGGGACTTACACCCTGCATTGTGGGCGATATAACACGGACTTTCGTGTTGTTCCACAAGCTTTGCACGATGTTTCGGTTGCAGCACTCAAGTTGTTTTATCTCATTCGTTCTGGCGTTCCTGTTGATAAAGAATATGCGGGAATGTATGCGCGTCCTGCAGGCCATCCTGATACACGTGTGTTTATTCATCCATCTGCTGCATCCGTGGAGCGTCCTGCTGGAAGCATAATCAGTTCCCCCTTAGGATGGTATGATGCTGGAGACTACAATAAGTATATTGTCAATTCAGCATTCTCTGTCGCTATAATGTTCCAGGCATATGAACAGAACAAAGCATACTTCTCCAATCTTGATACTAATATCCCAGAGAGTCGAAATTCTACACCTGATATTCTAGACGAGCTGATGTTTAACCTTCGTTGGATGCTTACAATGCAAGATCCTAACGATGGTGGAGTTTATCATAAACTTACCACCCCTAATTTTGAAGATTTTATTATTCCTATTGATTGCCGTCAGCCACGTTATGTTGTGGCAAAGAGTGTAACTGCAACGCTCGACTTTGCTGCAGTCATGGCACAGGCGTCACGAATAATGAAAGGCAATCGTGACTATGCTGAATTCTCATTACAAGCAGAGATTGCGGCACGCCAAGCATACGTATGGGCAAAAAAACATGAGCAGGCATTCTATAAGCAAGAAATACTCAACAGCAATTTTCAGCCTGCAGTCCTTACAGGTACGTATGGCGACCATCAAGCATCCGATGAGCGTTTTTGGGCAGCCACAGAGCTTTATCTTTTGACTGCAGATGAAGCATATCTGAAAGATGTACGTTCTTTCATGCCCGAGCGCTTTAACGTGCCGACTTGGGGGAATGTTGCTGGTCTTGCTGCATTCTCGTGGCTTGCAGCACCTGATTGTGATGTGCGTAAGACGATGCTTGCACAACTGAAAGCATATGCCGATGCTACTGTTGCTGTTGTTCCTTCCTCCTGTTTCCAGTCCTCTTTTGGTAACCAGCCGCGTGATTTTGGTTGGGGGTGCTTGGCTGAGGGATGTTGTTGCTCAGGTGTCGCGCTTCTCTATGCCGACCGTTACATTGCCCAAGGTCATTATCTGCACTATGCACTTCAGAATGCTGATTATCTGATGGGGCGTAATGCCACAGGGTATTGCTTTATTACTGGCTTTGGCGTTAAGAGCCCACAGCATCCTCATCACCGTATTTCCGCTAGTGATGGTATCGATGCACCATTCCCTGGTATGCTTGTTGGAGGTCCTAATCCTGGCCAACAGGATAGAGAGTCGGGTAATCTGTCGTATCCGAGCAACTATCCTGATGAGTCATATTTAGATGATGTTGGTTCATATGCCTCCAACGAAGTAGCCATTAATTGGAATGCATCTCTTGCGGCATTATTGTGCTGGTTGGATGCTGAGTTACAATAATTCATGAACTACAACAGGTATAAGTTATCGGAATAAGCCGTTCAATTATTTTTTGTATATGAGTACTTCTGAAGACGCCAGTCCTATTTACAGTGCGGCTCAACTGATTGCCTATATTCAAAAACAGGGTTTTCTTCCTTTATTGGAGAGTGGCATTAGTGGGTTCTCTGCTGAGGACGTTGTAGACGAAGATTGTCGGTATGTACTATTGCCTGATGGCGGCTGGGATTGGCCGTTGTGGAAGTGGAAGGGTGAGATTGTCACTGAGGGCGGTTGTGTTTATGGAAAGTTTTTCAACAAACACGCAGGGTTCGTGAGTATGGATTGGTGGCCCGATTTCTGTAATTATCGTCGCCATTCTTATCCTGAGCCGCAAGAAGGTTCAATTGAAGAGGCTATACTTTTCACTCTGAATGAGCATGGAAGTCTGATTACTCGTGAATTGCGTTCCCTATGTGGTTTTACCGGGCCTAAGATGCGAAGCCGTTTCGACAGTTATATTACGCGTCTGCAGATGGCCTGCCGAATAGTGACAGAAGGTTTTGTCTATCCGCTTGATAAACACAATCGGGAGTATGGTTGGGGATGGTCGCTACTTAATACTCCTGAGCGGCTTTACGGTAACGATGTGTGTGAGTGTGAGCGCACGCCTGAGGAATCGTTTCAACGAATGAAAACTCATTTGGAAAGGATCTTACCATGGGCGATGGATAGCCAGATAGAAAAACTGCTCAAGTAAAAAAGTGGAGGAGTAATAAGTTCGAAGATTTGAGTATAAAGTCGTGAGCGTAAAGCTAAATAAATGAATTTGTGATTAAGGCATTGCTTTACAAAATGAAGTAATTACATATTTCAAAGTCGTATCAAGAGGGGATTCTGATATTTGTTTCACAATGAACGTTAATAACATTGTTATAGATTAAACAATTCATATTTATGTACGTCAAAGAAACAGTATTTATTTGAAACTAGAATTATCAACTATGCTCAAACGGCTTTTTCTAGCACTCATCATGCTCTTTCTGACATGTTCCATTCCTGTCGTTGCCCAGTCTGAATTGTTGACTGGTAGAGTTATGGATGTTCAGAGCCGTCAGCCGATGGAAAAAGCCACACTCCAATTATATAAAGTACAAGTCAAACAAAGTGGTAAGGCTGATACGACTTTCGTTGCAGGCGCACTTTCAGACGAACGTGGTAGATTCTCATTTACACGTGTCGGTTCTGGTAGCTATGTGCTGAAAGTTTCTTTTTTAGGGTATGAGAAGTTGATGAAGAGCTTTAGTAAGTCGGGTAGCCAGTCATTGGCGCTTGGTGATTTGCAGATGAAATCTGAGACGGTTGAGATAAATGAGGCAGTGATTACGGCTAATTTGCCTAAGATGGTCATCAAAGATGATACAGTGGTATATAACGCTGATGCTTTCCGGGTGCCCGAGGGTTCTGTCATTGAGTCTCTCGTCGAGATGCTGCCAGGTGCAAAGGTAGACGACAACGGCAGTGTCTCAATTAATGGCAGGAATGTGAGAAGGTTCAAAATGGACGGCCGTGACTTTATGACTGGTAACAATGATGCGGTCATGAAAAACCTACCATCATATGTGGTTGATAAGGTGAAAGCCTATGACGAGAAAAGCGATCTCTCGCGTATGACAGGTGTTGACGATGGAAACGATGATTTTGTACTGGAGTTCGTTACCAAACGCAGCATGCGTAATGGATTACAGGCGAATCCTGATGTTGGTATTGGAACTAATGGCCGATATGGCGTAAGATTGACCGCTATGAAACCTTTTGGAGCCACGCGCTATACGTTTATGGGTAATGCGAACAACGTGAATGACAGGAATTTCTCAGGGCGTGGCGGAAGAGGACGAGGCAATCGTGACGGACAACGTCATGCGAAAACAGCTGCTCTTGATGTTAGCTATGAGAATGATAAGAATCTGAAAGTGAATGGTCGTGTGACGTGGAACCACAACGATGCTGACAATTGGAACCGTACGGGCTCAGAAAACTTTGTTAATACACGTGGGGGCGCGTTTTCGAATAGTGTGAACCAAAGCTATTCGCGAACGGATAACTGGACAGGCGACATGAATCTACAGTGGAACATTGATAGGCAGACAACTCTCTCGTTCCGTCCAAATTTAAGTTTTTCAACCAACGACAGCCGTAGCTTTTCCACATCAGCTAGCTTCAATGTTAATCCTTTCGATTATGTTGAAGACCCATTGAGCAATGAAGGACTTAATAGCATGGATCAGCAAGGACTGATTGTGAATGGCCGACAGAATAAGTCTTCTGGATACAGTAGCAACAAAAACCTGCGCTCGCAATTGCAATTATACCATCGTTTTGGAAACAAGGGCAGGAATATTGCGCTTACCTCGAACTTTAACTATCGAAACGGCAAGAATAGCAATGCAAGCCTCTCGGCAGTGCATCTTTATCTCACTCCTGACCAGAGTGGTATTGACTCAACTTATCAGACTAACCGTTATACACTCTCTCCATCTGATAATTTGAGTTGGTCGATTGGAGCAACGTATACAGAACCAATTTATACCTTCAAAAGAAAAAACACAGAGCAAGATTCGTTGCAGCGTACCCGTTGGCCATTTGGTGGTGGTGGAAGTCGTGGCTCATTTGGTGGAGGAGGCCGCGGACCATTTGGTGGTGGCCGACAGATGGTAGGGCAGGAAGGAATTTACCTGCAGTTGAGCTACAACTACAGCTACAATCATCAGAAAAGCGATCCATCAACCTGTGATTTTCCTGAATACTCGAGCGAAGCCTTTAACGATGTTTTGCAACAGTATCGTGACTGGACACGCCTTTTTGGTTATCTTGACAATCCCTACGAAAGCTATCTCAGCGATGCGCTCAGCCGCTATTCTGAGCGAACGGAATATAACCATAATGTGGAACTGCAGCTTAGGGTGAATCGACAGAAATATAATCTTAATGCTGGTATTACGATTCAGCCCCAGCGTTCCCACTTTGTCCAACAGTATCTTGGTATTCCGGTTGATACGGTACGTGATGTGATGAACGTGTCGCCAACAGTTAACTTGAATTATCGGTTTAACCAGCAATCGCACTTGCGCCTGACAGTACGGGGATCTAGTTCGCAACCTTCTATCACGCAGTTGCTCGACATTTACGATGATACAAATCCATTATCAGTAAGTATGGGTAATCCTGGGCTTAAACCTTCATTTACTACCAACGTGAACTTAAATTTTATGCTTCAACGCCGCATGGATTTGATTACTGACAGTATGGGCTTTGTTGTTCCCAAGGCCAGTCGTCATTGGAGTCTCAACACAAATGCCAGCCTTCGTCGTACTGGCAATTCTATTGGCAACGTTGTTACCTATAATGAACTAACGGGAGGACGCATCAGCCGTCCCGAGAACATCAATGGAAATTGGGGAGGAAATCTTGGAGTCATGTTCAACGTTGCTCTCGACACACTTAATCGATGGGATGTGAGTGGGGCAGTACAAGGCAGTTACGATCATCATGTAGGATATGTAAACCTAAATCGTACTGCTATTCCTGACCGTAATGTAACCCATACATACAACCTTTCACCGAATGTGTCTCTCAGCTATCGTAATAGTTGGCTCAACGTGTCTTTTAATGGGAGTGTCACGTACGCTCATACCAGGAATCGTTTACAAGCCTCAAACAATCTTAGCACGTGGAACTTCTCGTATGGTTCAAATGCGCGTGTCACTTTCCCCTGGGGCACAGACCTGTCTACAGACCTAACGATGTATAGCAAGCGCGGGTATAGCGATCAGACACTCAATACCAACGAATTTATTTGGAATGCGCAGCTCTCGCATAGTTTTCTGCGGGGTAAGAAGCTTACTGTTATGCTCCAATGGTACGATATTTTGCACCAACAGACAAATTTCTCGCGTACTGTGAATGCAAATGGATGGACAGACCGCGAAGTAAACTCCCTAACCACTTATGCCATGCTTCATATAAGCTATCGCATGAATTTCTTTGGTGGTGGCCATCGTGGAGGTGAGTGGGGAAGGCCTGGAGAATGGGGCCAAGGTCGTAATTTTGGTCAAGGCCAGCGTGGAGGTTTTGGAGGTTTTGGAGGTCGTGGTGGCTTTGGTGGGCGGAGAAGATAATTGATATCCGTAACAGGAACTCTTTCTTTCTGTTTGTTCCCTTGTTGATTTATTTAGTTTTGCCTCTTCATCAGTGTTCATACATGTATAAACACCCTTTTTCTTGCATTCTCAAGCAAGTAGTTTTTTGGTACATTCATAGGTATGATGATTAAACAGGCAAAATAAAAAACGTGAGTTTGACTAACTTACGTTAATTAGCGGTCATAGGCTAATATAGTATATAATTCCCTAAAAAAATAGTAGCTGACTTTGTCATATGAAGTGTTTTTTGTATATTTGCAAAAATTCTTAAACAAATATCAAATCATGGCAACTGTTGATGACAAAAAGATTATTTTCTCGATGGTCGGAGTGAGCAAGACCATTCAGCAGAATCAAAAGCAAGTACTCAAAAATATTTATCTTAGTTTTTTCTATGGTGCGAAAATTGGAATCATTGGTTTGAATGGCGCAGGTAAGTCGACATTGATGAAGATTATCGCCGGTCTTGACCAACAGTATCAGGGCAATGTTGTTTGGAGCCCAGGCTACACAGTAGGTTATCTTCCGCAAGATCCGCCACTTAATGAAGCGAAGACGGTGAAGGAGAATGTGATGGAGGGAGTTCAACATGTCTACGATGCTTTAGCGGAGTACGATGAGATTAATGTCAAGTTTGGACTTCCTGAATACTATGAAGATGCTGACAAGATGGATAAATTGATGAATCGTCAAGCAGAGTTACAAGATACTATTGATGCTACTGACGCGTGGAACATGGACTCGAAACTTGAGCGTGCCATGGCCGCTTTAAATTGTCCTCCTGGTGACTGGCCAGTGAACAATCTTTCAGGTGGCGAGCGCCGTCGAGTCGCATTATGTCGTTTGTTGTTGCAGAAGCCAGATGTACTATTGCTCGATGAGCCTACCAATCATCTTGATGCTGAGTCTATCGACTGGTTGGAGCAGCATCTACAGCAATACGAGGGGACGGTCATAGCTGTTACTCATGACCGTTATTTCCTTGATGATGTAGCTGAATGGATTCTCGAACTCGATCGCGGGGAGGGTATCCCCTGGAAAGGGAACTATTCTTCATGGCTTGAACAGAAAAGCCAGAGGCTTGCCATTGAGGAGAAAGTTGCTTCCAAACGGCGCAAGACTCTAGAACGGGAGCTTGAGTGGGTGCGCATGGCTCCAAAAGCTCGTCATGCAAAAGGAAAGGCTCGTCTGAATTCTTATGAGACAATGCTCAATGAGGAACAGAAGCAGAAAGAAGAGAAATTGGAGATTTTCATACCCAATGGTCCTCGACTTGGCAATAAGGTGATTGAGGCTACTCATGTTGCAAAGGCTTTTGGCGAGAAGATACTCTTTGGTGACCTCAACTTCATACTTCCGCCAAATGGTATTGTGGGTGTTATTGGGCCAAATGGAGCAGGCAAAACCACGCTGTTTAGGCTAATAATGGGACTAGAGCATGCTGATAAAGGAACATTCGAAATCGGCGAGACAGTTAAGCTAAGTTATGTTGACCAACAGCATAAGGATATTGACCCAGCCAAGAGTGTGTATCAAGTAGTAAGTGGTGGAAACGAAACCATCCGAATGGGCGGCCGAGAAATTAACGTTCGTGCTTATTTGTCACGTTTCAATTTCAGTGGTGCTGATCAGGAGAAAAAGTGCGGCGTTCTCTCAGGCGGTGAGCGCAACCGTTTGCAGTTGGCTATAGCTTTGAAGCAGGAGGGTAATGTACTGTTGCTCGATGAGCCTACAAATGATATTGACGTGAATACACTACGTGCTTTGGAGGAAGGTTTAGAGTCCTTTGCCGGTTGTGCTGTTGTCATTAGCCACGACCGATGGTTCCTAGACCGTATTTGTACACATATTCTTGCTTTCGAAGGCAATGGAAATGTGTTTTTCTTCGAGGGTAGTTTTACAGAGTATGAGGTGAATAAAACTCAGCGGTTGGGGTTAGAAGAGCCTAAACGAATCCGCTATCGCAAACTCATGGAGGAATAGCTATTCCTCCCAGTTTGACATTTATCTCATAAGCAAATATAAATAAACTTTTTTAACAAATTAATAGAATCTATGGAGTGGTATAATATTGCTTTTATCGTGGTCTTGATCATTGTGGGTATCGTGGTCTACAGACGCAAATCAGAGTGAGTAAATAGTTTTCTAGCAAATAATTATAGAAAATGATTACAAGAATTAGAATATCTGCGATAGTGCTCGCATTGTCGATGTTTATGTTGGCAAATGCTCAGGTACAGCCGAAGAAGGTTTATGATGAAACGCTTAATCCTTTGGAACAGCTTGATGATGCCCTTCTGAAAGCCAAGAATGAAGGAAAGTTTGTGATGGTTCAGTTGGGAGGAAACTGGTGTCCGTGGTGTCTGTTGCTGGCTGACTATGTTGCCAATGATTCTGTGGTTAACAAGAAGATGAATGAAAACTATGTCTACATTCACGTCAATTACCATCCTCGGAAGTCGAAGATCGAAAATGCCGAGTTGACGCATAGTATGCTTAAACGTGTTGGCAATCCGGTGCGCTTCGGTTTCCCCGTCATGATTGTGCTTGACGAGCAAGGTGCGGTGGTTCACATACAAGACACTGCATTACTTGAGGAAGGAAAAGGGTATAATCAGAAGAAGGTACTCGATTTTTTGAACAATTGGACTCCGCAGGCGGTGATTAAGGCAAAAAAAGGAGAATAGGTTATTTGGGACAGTTGTATTTTGTTCTTTACTTTCTTTGTGTAATGAAGAGTTGATTGTAAACAACTTGAGTTCGACGAATATACGTTAATTACAATAAGGCATAGGTGTGACATTTTTAAACAGATGTCATACCTATAACCCGTTAACATTGAATTGATTATACATTGTGTGACGTGTGACATTTACTTATGAAAAATCCCTTGTGCGTTGACAACTCTATTCAATCCATATATTGAGAATCAACACGCTTATACCATAAAATCCTCACAGTCTGTTGGTTCAATCTACACACTATCATACGCCTTCTTGAGGGCACAGCCTTCTTGAGGACGTCATTAGTCTCATAGAAGGCAACTTTAGCATCATAGAAGGCATCTCTTGCTTCCTAAAGGGCATCTTTATTTGATTTGTGAACAATTGTGGACCTCCTCGAATGTAGAGCACTCCTAACACAAATGCTTTGACAACTTCGTCGTTAACGTGCTGGGGGCACTAGCCGCATACAGTTTTTTCACTTAAAAGACGTATTTAGATATTCAATGAACATTAGACGCACAGCTTTCTTTATTTTGAGTTCGCAAACTCACATTAAATAGTTGTCTGGTTCGAGTAACACTTTTCACTCCTCATTTTCATTATTATCTATTCGCGTTTTTCACTTTTTATTTAAAAGAATATCTTTTGTTGAGGCGGTTGACACATTTTGCGAAAACGTTGATACTATACGTTTATAGTTTACTCTTAATCTGTTTTTGTTCCTTGCGCACCCATGTGTACGTGTTATCTTTTATAAAGTTTCTTAAAATATAGGATTTCGGAATCTTTTTTAATATTATTTAGACAGGAATCTTTGTGGCAGCCTTTTATTTGTTGTACTTTTGCGCAACATTTACATATTTCGAATAACGTACAAAAAAATAAAACTATGGCAGAAGCTATTGATATCCGCGAACTGAATATCCGGATTGAACAACAAAGTGCATTTGTTACAAATCTGACTAGCGGTATGGACCGCGTAATAGTGGGGCAGAAACATTTGGTAGATTCATTGCTCATTGGTCTGCTCAGCGACGGACATATCCTTCTCGAGGGCGTTCCAGGATTGGCCAAGACGCTGGCAATTAAGACGCTGGCACAACTAATAAGCTCCGAGTACAGCCGTATTCAGTTTACTCCCGATTTGTTGCCTGCTGACGTGATCGGTACGATGGTTTACTCACAAAAGGAAGAGAATTTCCAGGTGAAGAAGGGACCCGTTTTTGCCAATTTCGTGCTTGCCGATGAGATTAACCGAGCACCGGCAAAGGTGCAGAGCGCCCTTTTGGAAGCTATGCAAGAGCATCAGGTAACCATTGGTAGCAAGACTTTTGCGTTGCCGAATCCATTCTTGGTGATGGCTACTCAGAACCCAATAGAGCAAGAAGGGACCTACCCACTACCTGAGGCTCAGGTTGACCGTTTCATGTTGAAGGTGGTCATCGACTATCCTTCGCTCGAAGAGGAGAAAAAAATTATCCGTGAGAACCTTCAGGAGTCGCTTCCAGAGGTGATACCTGTAACTACTGCTGAGGAGATTATCCGAGCACGTGATGTTGTGAGGCAGGTCTATATCGACGAGAAGATAGAACAATATATAGCCGATATGGTATTTGCTACCCGTTATCCAGATCGTTATGGCCTGGCTGAGCTGAAGGACTTGATTACGTTCGGAGGCTCTCCGCGTGCTAGTATCAATCTTGCAAAGGCCGCACGCGCTTATGCATTTATCAAACGACGTGGATATGTGGTTCCGGAAGATGTGCGCGCCGTTGCTCACGATGTGCTGCGCCACCGTATCGGACTATCGTATGAGGCAGAGGCCAGCAATGTGACGAGCGAGGAAATTGTCAGCAAGATTATCAACAAGGTAGAAGTGCCTTGATAAAGTGATGAATGAAAAGCGAAAATCGTAAGTTGCAGGTATCAAGTTAGTCATAATGGAGACATCTGAAATATTAAAGAAAGTTCGCAAGATTGAGATAAAGACACGCGGTCTGAGCAATAACATCTTCGCAGGTCAGTATCATACGGCTTTCAAGGGTAGGGGTATGGCTTTCAGCGAGGTGCGTGAGTATCAGTTCGGCGATGACGTTCGCGACATCGACTGGAATGTGACAGCACGTTTCCATAAACCTTATGTGAAAGTGTTCGAGGAGGAGCGTGAACTGACTGTAATGTTGCTTATCGACGTGAGCGGCTCGCTAGATTTCGGTACTCAGCGCCAGATGAAGAAAGACATGGTGACGGAGATAGCTGCGACTCTTGCCTTCAGCGCCATTCAAAATAACGATAAAATTGGCGTAATCTTCTTTTCTGATAAAATAGAGAAATATATTCCACCGAAGAAAGGCCGAAAACATATTCTCTACATTATCCGCGAGATGCTAGATTTTCACCCTGATAGCAAAAAAACTGATGTGAAGATGGCCGTGGAGTTTCTTACGAGTGTCATTAAACGTCGTTGTACTGCGTTTTTGTTAAGCGATTTCTTTGTTCGGAATGATTTCGAAAATGCTCTGACTATCTGTAACCGCAAGCACGATATCGTAGCTATTCAGGTGTATGACCAGCGTGCGAAAATGCTGCCTGACGTAGGAATACTGAAGGTGGTAGACGCTGAAACGGGACATGAGATGTATATCGATACGGGCAGTGCCAAGTTGCGTCGCGCCCATACTACATATTTCATGAACCGTCAGGCCTCGCTCCGACAGACTTTCAATAAGAGTAACGTTGATCATGTCTCAATCGCTACTAACGAAGATTACGTAAAATCGCTCTTGCAACTCTTTGCCATGAGAGGTGTTTAGCAAGTGAGCAGTTTAGAGCAAGAAGTTAAGAGTTTATGCAAAAAAAGATAATTGCCATACTGTTGCTGATATTACTACCCCTTAGTGTTAGCGCTCAGGTTACGGTGGAGTCGAAGATTGACTCTATCGAGATACTCATCGGAGAGCAGGCACACATGACAGTAGACGTGACCATGAAGAAAGGGCAGAAGTTGGAGTTCCCAGAGTTCAAGCCTACTGAAATGATCACTCCGAGCGTGGAAGTGTTGGAACAAAGCAATGCTGATACAGCCAGTCTTGACAACGATATGATTAAAGTGTCGAAACAATACACTTTGACGTCTTTCGACGAGAAATTGTATTATCTGCCTCCTGTGAAAGTAAAAGTAGATGGCAAAGAATATACAAGCAAGAACCTTGCTTTGAAAGTGCTTGACATGCCTGTAGACACGCTTCACCCCAACCAGTTTTTCCCTCCAAAGGATGTTCAGACAAATCCTTTTATGTGGAGCGAGTGGAATCCTGTGTTTTGGTTAAGCATCTTGATGCTATTACTCATGATTTTAGCTTTTTATCTACGTCAGCGGTTGTTCGACAATAAACCTATTATTGCCAAGGTGCGTATTGTGAAAAAAGTACTTCCACACCAACGTGCCATGAAGGAGATAGAGCAGATTAAGGCCGATAAGATGGTGACATCGGAAGACCAGAAAGCATATTATACTAAGCTGACTGATACATTGCGTAAGTATATTGAGGAACGTTTCGGCTTTAACGCGATGGAGATGACCTCATCGGAGATTATCATGAAATTGCAGGAGACAGGCGACCGCAAGATGATAGATGAGCTAAAAGAACTGTTTACCACGGCTGATCTTGTGAAGTTCGCTAAATACTCGACATTAATTAATGAGAATGACTCGAACTTGGTTAACGCAATCGAGTTTATCAATACAACAAAACAGGAGAATGTGCCAACGGAGGAGAGAATCGAACCGACACTCACCGAACATGATAAGCGCAGTATGCGTTCAAGGATTTTCATCAAGTGCATGTTGGTGGTTATTTTCGTGACATGTCTCTTCATACTGGTCTATGTATTATACCAGTGTTTTCAGTTATTAGGTTAAGAAACTATGGAATTTGCCAATAAAGAGTATCTGTTGCTATTTCTGTTGCTAATACCATATTTGGTATGGTATTTCCTATATAGAAAGAAGACTGAGCCAACGATGCGCATGAGTGATACTTACGCTTATCAGTTTGCGCCCAAGAGTTGGAGGATCCGCATGATTCACCTGCCTATGGTTTTACGTATCATTACCATATCAATGATTATTTTGGTGCTGGCTCGCCCTCAGACTCATAATTCATGGGGAAGCAAGACGGTTGAGGGAATCGACATTATGATGGCAATGGACGTATCGACAAGTATGCTTGCCGAGGACTTAAAGCCTAATCGTATCGAGGCTGCCAAAAGTGTTGCCGGTGAGTTTGTCTCTGGACGCCCTAACGATAATATAGGTCTAACAATCTTTGCCGGTGAGGCATTTACCCAATGTCCTATGACAACAGACCATCAGTCGTTGCTAAATCTTTTGCACAATGTTAGAACCGACATTGCAGCCCGAGGATTAATACAGGACGGAACTGCCATTGGTATGGGGCTGGCCAATGCCGTCAGCCGACTGAAAGACAGCAAGACCAAAAGCAAGATCGTAATACTTCTGACTGACGGTAGCAACAACAGTGGTGACCTTTCGCCTCTAACGTCGGCACAAATAGCTAAGAGCTTGGGTATACGCGTTTATACGATTGCTGTTGGAACCAACGGTGTTGCGCCATATCCAATGCAGGTGGGAGGGACTACTCAGTATGTAAATATGCGCGCAGAGGTTGATACGCATACCCTGAGCCAGATTGCGGCGCAGACAGAAGGTAATTTCTATCGTGCCACCAACACAGCGGAACTGAAGAAAATATACCAGGATATCGACAAATTGGAGAAGACAAAGATGGACGTGAGGAAATACAGTAAGCGTTACGAGGCCTATCAGCGATTTGCACTCGTGGCTGTTGTGGCTCTATTGCTTGAGTTATTGCTCCGTTTGACAGTTTTCCGTCGTATTCCCTAAATTTAAAAAAATATGTTCAGATTTGAGAGTCCTATATTCCTATATTTGCTAGTCCTGATTCCGATATTGTTCGTAATCAGACTGCTGAATATTCGCCAGCGACGTAAGAAATTGCGTAAGTTTGGCGATCCTTCTTTACTGAAGGAACTGATGCCTGATGTCTCGCTTTTCCGCTCTGAAGTAAAATTCTGGCTTGCTATGGGCGCACTTGCCCTTCTAATTGTCATGCTTGCCCGTCCGCAGATGGGAACGAAGATTAGCCATGAGAAACGGAATGGAATAGAAACCATTATTACCTTGGATATTAGCAACTCTATGTTGGCAGAAGATGTAGTTCCATCACGACTTGACAAGAGCAAGATGCTGGTGGAGAATATGGTTGACCATTTTACGAACGATAAGATTGGGCTGATAGTCTTTGCTGGTGATGCCTTTGTACAGTTGCCTATCACCAGCGACTATGTTTCTGCAAAGATGTTTATGCAGAGCATAGACCCGTCCCTCATTGCCACGCAGGGAACCGATATCGCCCAAGCCATTACGATGGCTATGAACAGTTTTACGCAAGATGACAAAGTTGGGCGTGCCATCATTGTTATTACTGATGGTGAGGATCATGAGGGAGGATCATTAGAGGCTGCTCAGGCTGCAAAGAAGAAGGGTATGCGAGTGTTCGTTCTTGGAGTTGGCGATACGAAAGGGGCTCCCATTCCAAGTGGCGACGGTGGCTATATGACAGATAACGCGGGGCAAACGGTTATGTCTGCCCTGAATGAGGACATGTGCCGGCAGATTGCGCAAGCAGGGGGAGGCGCGTACATTCATGTCGACAATACTAATGTTGCCCAAAACAAGCTAAACGATGAATTGACTAAATTGCAGAAAGGAGATATTACAAGCACGATTTATAGTGAGTATGACGAGCAATTCCAGGCATTCGGCATTTTGGCCTTGTTGTTGCTTATCATCGAAATATGTGTTTTCGAAAGCAAGAACCGTTTGTTGAAGAATGTTAGACTTTTCAAGAAACGTGAGCAAGTGGAAAGAATGATTGTCACATTGTTCATGCTCATGTCGTGGACGATAGCCTATAGCCAAACCGACCGTCAGAGCATTCGTCAGGGAAACCGTCTCTATCACCAACAGGAGTTTGCCAAGTCGGAAGTGGAATACCGCAAGGCTATCTCCAATAATCCTAATAATGCTCAAGCTATCTATAATTTGGGATGCGCGCTTATGGCGCAACAGAAAGATTCGGCTGCCGTCGTCCAGTTTCAGAATGCGGGAAAGATGGAAAAAGGCAAATTCCGCAAAGCAAAATCGTTTCATAACATAGGCTTTATCTGTCAGCGTCATCAGATGTATGGAGAGGCCATAGAGGCTTACAAAGAAGCTTTGCGCAATAATCCTTCAGACCATGAAACAAGGTATAACCTGGCACTTTGCAAGCGGCAACAGAAAAACCAACCCCAACAGCAACAGCAGAAGAAGGATCAGGACAAGAACAGCAAGGACAAACAACAGCAAGATAAGCAGCAACAAGATAAGAATCAGAACCAGCAGCCTCCTAAAGACCAGATGAGTAAGGAGAATGCCGAGCAACTGTTGAATGCTGCCATTCAAGAGGAAAAGGCTACTCAACAACGCATGAAGAAAGCCATGCAACAGCCTCGTTCGAAAAAACTACAGAAGAATTGGTAATTATGATGAAAAGATATGTTTTACTCATCAGTATGATAATGGGTGTAATGACCGTCATTGCACAAACTCTCACAGCTAATTCACCGTCGAATGTCACGTTGGGAGAGAATTTCCGTCTGACGTATACGGTGAACACGCAAAATGCATCCGATTTCCGCATGGGGAAAGTGCCCGACGCGTTAGAAGTCATCACGGGTCCTTATACCTCCCAGCAGTCAAGTTTCCAAATGGTTAACGGACACACGAGCAGCAGTTCATCCATTACCTATACTTTCATCATCTGTGCCAATAAAAACGGTACCTTTACTATTCCTCCAGCCCATGTGACAGCCGGAGGAAAGGATGTTCAGTCGCAGCCCGTTAAGATTACGGTGAGTGGGACTGCACGCAATACAAATGGTGCGCCTCATATGCATGACGATGTTGACAATCAGCCTCAGTTGCGGTCTTCCGGCTCGCATATCAGCGGTAATGATCTGTTTATCAAAGTGAGCGCCAATAAGAGTCGTGTGCATGAACAGGAGCCTGTACTCTTGACTTATAAAGTGTATACACTTGTCGAACTTACATATCTGGAAGGAAACATGCCCGATCTGACAGGTTTCCATACTCAGGAGATTCCTTTGCCGCAACAGAAAAGCTATCATGTGGAGACCGTTAATGGCCGTCCGTATCGTTGTGTTACTTGGAAACAGTATGTCATGTACCCCCAGGTGACAGGAAAACTCGAGATTCCGAGTATTACATTTGATGGTACTGTTATTCAACAGAATCGCGACATCGATCCCTTCGAGGCATTCTTTAATGGAGGCTCAGGGTATGTTGAGGTTAAGCGTTCCATCAAGGCACCGGGTTTGAAGTTGCAGGTGGACCCGCTTCCCACTCGTCCCTCCAACTTCTCGGGTGGCGTTGGCAAGTTTAATATCACCGCGCAGTTGAATAAGAAAGAAGTGAAAGCAAATGATCCCATTACCGTTCGGGTTGTTATTGGCGGTACAGGCAACTTGAAACTTATCAAGCAGCCCGTAATAGACTTCCCGAAGGATTTTGACAAATACGATCCGAAGATTACCGACAAGTCTAAACTTACAATCAATGGCTTGGAGGGCAACATGATTTACGATTTCCTTGCCGTTCCCCGTAATCAAGGCAAATACACGATTCCAGCCATTGAGTTTGTATATTTCGATGTGAGGTCAAATACGTACAAGACACTGAAGACAGAACCGTTTGAGCTGAATGTACTCAAGGGTGACGGTAACAGCAGCTCTGCCGATTTCACCAGCGACATGCAGAACCAAGATATCCATGCTATCAAGACAGGCAAGGCAAAAGCTCAAGAGGTTAATGATTTCTTCTTCGGCTCTTTCCTATATTGGTTCTCACTTATCACATTGTTGGCATTGTTTGTCATTCTGCTTGTTATTTTCCGTAAACGCGCTATCGACAGGGCAAACATTAGCAAAATGCGTGGTAAGAAAGCTAATAAGATTGCTGTTAAACGCCTACGCTTGGCAAACAAGCTGATGGCAGAGAACAAGCAGAGCGAGTTTTATGATGAGGTGCTTCGGGCATTATGGGGCTACGTAGGCGACAAGTTGAACATGCCTGTCGAGCAGCTTTCGAAGGAGAATATTTCCGGACGTCTGGCCGATAAGATGGTCGATCAGGAGACAATAGATAAGTTCATTACTGCTATCGACGAATGCGAGTTTGAGCGCTATGCGCCAGGCGATCCTGCTGGTAATATGAACAAGACATATGATTCTGCCATGACTGCCATCATGAAGATTGAAGAGGCTATGAAGGAACAGAAAAAGAACCTGAAAACAAAGTCCATGTTGGTGCTAATGCTGTTGATGATGACTTTATCCGCAAATGCAGTCACCAAACAGGATGCTGATGCTGAATATGCAAAGGGTAATTATGTGCAAGCCATCAAGGACTATGAGGAACTTCTTAAGCAAGGTACGAGCATTGAGTTGTTTTATAACTTGGGCAACGCCTACTATCGCACTGATAATATAACACGTGCTGTTATCAATTATGAGCGGGCTCTATTGCTTGCTCCTGGTGATAAGGACGTCCGTTTTAATTTACAGATGGCCAGAAGCAAGACTATCGACAAGATTACACCAGAGTCTGAAATGTTTTTCATCACATGGTACCATTCGCTGGTGAACCTCATGAGTGTCGACGGATGGGCCATGCTTGCCGTCTTGAGCATGGTTGCTGCCCTGCTTCTCTTGTTGGTTTATCTCTTTATTGACAACATGTTAATGCGTAAAGTTGGATTCTTCGGTTCTATAGTATTTTTTGCAGTGTTCCTCTTCAGTAATCTTTTCGCATTTCAGCAGAAGCGCGAACTCGAGAACAGGCGCGGGGCAGTTGTCATCGTACCGTCGGTTAGCGTGAAGAAGACACCTGCGCAGAACAGCTCCGACGAGTTTGTCATTCATGAGGGAACACGCGTGATGATTACCGATGACACCATGAAAGAATGGAAAGCAATTCGGCTTGACGATGGAAAGGAAGGCTGGGTGATGACCAAGCAGATAGAAAAGATTTAAATGCTGATCAGTTTATTGGATGTAGACAGGTATATACTAAGCTTCTTCAATGGTAGCGAAAGTGTATTTGTAGACGGGGTCGTGACAATACTAACGTCGGGATTTACGTGGGTACTGTTGTATCTGGTATTGTTCTATATTGTCATCAAGAACAATGACACGATGAGCCAGATAGGAATTACCATCGGTTGTGTGTTGCTCTGCCTTCTGTTCGCTGACGGATTGGCGGACGGTATCGTCAAGCCTATGGTAGCCCGTCCGCGTCCACTAAATGACCCTTTTATCAAACATACCATCGACATAGTGGCTGGTAGCTACGATCGTCAGTACAGTTTCTTTTCTGCGCATGCCGCAAATACATTCAGCCTGGCCATTTTTTTCTCACTACACTTTCGCCGTAAGGCCATCACAGTCGTGTTGGTGGCGTGGTCGCTGCTAAATTGCTGGACACGCCTCTATATGGGCATGCATTATCCCTCCGACATTGTGGTGGGACTTCTATGGGGCTTTTGTGTGGGCGGTGGAGTCTGGTCGCTGTTCCGGCGTAGGTTGAAATCTGGAAGTGTTTCTCACGACGGTGACTTGCTCATCACCGCATTCGTGTTTACGTTACTCATGGCTGTGCTTATGTCATTCTTCCGTTTATTATAAAGAAGAGTTTTATGGATACGAAACATATAAAGATTAGCGACTATAATTACCCCTTGCCCGATGTGCGTATTGCAAAGTTTCCATTGTCGCAACGTGACCATAGCAAACTGCTTGTCTACCAGCATGGTGAGGTGGGGGAGGATGTCTTTTTCAATCTGCCGCAATACCTGCCTAAGGGTGCGCTTATGGTGTTTAATAATACAAAGGTTATTCAGGCTCGCATACATTTCCGTAAGGAGACTGGAGCCCTTATAGAGGTGTTCCTGCTTGAGCCATGCGTGCCTGCTGACTACGAGTTGATGTTCCAGACCACTGGTGCTTGCAGTTGGTTGTGCCTTGTGGGAAACTTGAAGAAATGGAAAGATGGCACGCTTAGCCGCCCCTTTTGTGTCAATGGAGAGCAACTCACTCTTTCTGCTATTCGTCAGGGAGAGAAGGGTACTAGCCAACTGGTACGTTTTTATTGGGACAATCCCCGAGTGTCGTTTGCCGAGATTCTTGACGCGGTGGGCGAACTACCTATTCCGCCCTACCTGAACCGTGCAACACAGGAGAGCGACAAGACCACCTATCAGACCGTATACAGCAAAATCAAGGGCAGTGTAGCGGCTCCTACTGCAGGACTCCATTTTACCCAACGCGTATTGGCCGACATTGATGCCCACGATATTGAGCGTGAGGAGTTAACGCTACATGTGGGAGCGGGTACCTTCAGACCCGTTAAGAGCGAGGAGATAGAAGGTCACGAGATGCACTCTGAGTTTATCAGCGTCCGTCGGCAGACCATTGAGAAACTTATCGCACATGATGCTGCTGCCATTGCAGTAGGCACCACCAGTGTACGGACACTTGAGAGCCTTTACTATATGGGTGTTTATGTGGCTACACACCCCGATGCTAATGAGACCGAGCTGCACGTCAGGCAATGGACGCCCTATGACACAGCCCCCGTCATGACGGCTATCGAAGCCCTTAGAGCCTTGTTGGCATGGATGGAGCGTCATAGGTTGAGTACCTTGCACAGTAGCACTCAGATTATCATCGCTCCAGGGTATGAGTATAAAATAGTAAAGATTCTCATTACTAATTTCCACCAACCCCAGAGTACACTCCTGTTGCTCGTCAGCGCCTTCCTCCATGGCGATTGGCGCCATGTCTACGACTATGCTCTCTCTCACGATTTCCGTTTCCTCAGCTATGGTGACAGTTGCCTGCTCATACCGTGACCATTGGCCATTAAGCTATATGTGACGGTTTATATACAAGAGTTTAGGCAATTACATACTTTATTGATTCTTATGGGTTATCCTAGTTTACTTTTTTTCAGTTCAGTTTGTGTAATCCGAAAATTTTATGTAAGTTTGCAAACAATATGAATCAAGTAAACAATGAAAATAGGAGATAAAGTACGGTTTATAAGTGAAGTGGGAGGCGGAAAGGTTGCTGGTTTCCAAGGCAAAGACATTGTTTTGGTTGAGGATGAGGATGGATTTCAGATTCCCACGCGTCGCTCAGATGTGGTCGTAGTTGGTGGCGATGATTATGATATAGGGAAAGTGCACTCGGCTCTTCCGCAAAACAAACAGTATCAGACGCAAACGGTAGTCAAAGACCCTGAGCCCGCAGATTTCCTCGTTACTTATAAGCCAAAGGTGGAAGAGCGAAAGGGCGGGGATATGCTTTCTGTTTATCTTGCGTTTGTTCCAGTAGATGTCCATACGATGTCGAAGACGAACTTCGAAGCCTATCTTGTCAACGATAGTAATTATTATGTGCGTTATACATATTTGACTGCAGAGGGTAATAGCTATCACTTGCGCGCTACGGCCGAGGTCGAGCCTAATACCAAAGAGTTTATTGAAGAGTTCGATCGCGGTATTCTTCAAGAACTTGAGCACATCGCTATTCAACTCGTTGCCTTCAAGCGTGACAAAACATTCCTACTAAAGCCCACCATTGACGTCCAATTGCGTATCGACCCAGTTAAGTTCTATAAAGTCCATACGTTCCAGGAGAATGATTTTTTTGAAGAACCAGCATTGATTTACACGATTGTGGAAAACGACAAAGTTGCACGACCTCTAGTTATAGACGCACATAAGCTAAAGGAGGAGATGTATCAGAGCGTAGCTCAACAAAAGAAACGCTCTACTAGCATGCCCACACGTGTGCAAGATAAGAACTCACCTGTGGTAGTTGACCTTCATGCATCAGTGATCTTGGAGACCACAGCCGGCATGTCGCATACTGACATTCTGAATTATCAACTCGATTGTTTCCATAAGACGATTGCCCAATATGCGCATAAGAAAGGTACGAAAATTGTGTTCATCCATGGTAAGGGTGAGGGAGTCCTGCGACAGTCGATTATTCACGAGTTGAGATACCGGTATAAGAATTATACTTATCAAGACGCATCGTTTCAGGAATACGGTTACGGTGCTACACAGATAACAATCAAGTAAATATAGACAATTATTCTTTATGTAGTAACTATGAAATACGGATTTATCAGAGTAGCAGCCGCCATTCCTTCTGTCCGGTTGGCCGATGTAGACTTTAATGTAGAGCAGATAGAGCAGCAGATAGCTCAGGCAGAGAAGGAGGGTGTTGAGGTGGTCGTTTTTCCGGAACTCTGTGTAACGGGATACACTTGTCAGGACTTGTTTACCCAGGAAACTCTGCTCAAGGCTGCCGAGCGCGGAGTGTGCCGGTTGGCCTCTTTTACCCGCGACAAACGCGTAGCTGTAATCGTTGGTGTTCCTGTAGATACAGGGAAGCTCCTTCTTAATTGTGCTGCAGTGGTGGCCAATGGCGAGCTGGTGAGCCTTGTACCTAAAACATATCTTCCTAATTATGGTGAGTTCTATGAGAAACGGTGGTTCGCATCGGCACAAGATTTCAATGATGAGGAGTATTTTGAGTATGCAGGCACAGGTATCACGATGACAAAGCTGCCAGTTCTTTTTGAGACCCTCTCTGGTGTTCGTTTTGGAGTGGAGATATGCGAGGATATATGGGCTCCCGTACCGCCAAGCAATCATCTCGCCCTGGCTGGAGCCGAGTTGGTGTTCAATCTCTCTGCAAGTGATGAGCTCATCGGAAAGCATGACTACCTGAAGAGTCTTGTTGCCCAGCAGAGCGCACGCACAATCTCCGGTTATGTTTATAGTGGCAGTGGATTTGGGGAAAGTACTCAAGATGTGGTTTATGGTGGAAATGCTATGATATACGAGAATGGTATACAACTTGCAGAGGCTGAGCGATTCTCACTTCATCCTCAATTGGCCATCTCTGAGATAGATGTGGACAGGCTTCGTTCTGAGCGTCGTCGCAATACAACATTTGTAAATGCTCAGCGTGGAGAGCAACCCGCTCTGTGCTTCCATTTATGCGAATATATGGAAGAAGGCCGTGTGTTGACACCAGCTGCTCCCGACGAGTCAGTGATAAGATATCGCCGGATTGATCCAAAACCTTTCATTCCGAAGGATCAGGATATGCAACACTCATGTCAGGAGATTTTCAATATTCAGGTAGCCGGACTTGCCAAGCGCCTCCATCACATTCATTCTGATAAGGTGGTTGTTGGAATTAGCGGTGGACTAGACTCAACGTTGGCATTGCTTGTATGTGTGAAAACATTCGACAAACTGAGATACGATAGAAGAGGTATCCTGGGTGTGACTATGCCAGGTTTCGGAACTACTGACCGAACTTACCACAATGCCATTGCGCTGATGCAAAGCTTGGGTATAACTATTCGAGAGATTCCCATTGCTGACGCAGTGATGCAACACTTTAAGGATATAGGTCACGATGCTGACGTTCATGATGTTACATACGAGAATAGTCAGGCTCGCGAACGTACTCAGATTCTCATGGATCTGACCAATCAGTTTGGTGGAATAGTGGTCGGAACAGGCGATCTTTCCGAACTCGCTCTAGGATGGGCCACTTATAACGGAGACCACATGTCGATGTATGGTGTGAATGCAGGTGTACCCAAGACTCTCATTCAGTATATGGTACGCTACGTGGCCCATTACGAGATGGACAAATCGACGGCAGCCATTTTGCTCGACATTGTTGACACGCCCATCAGCCCAGAGCTTACACCGGCCGATGAAAAGGGAAATATTAAGCAGAAGACCGAAGACCTTGTTGGTCCTTACGAACTTCATGATTTCTTCCTTTATTACCTGCTGCGCTATGGTTTCCGTCCAGCTAAAATATTTATGCTTGCAAAGGTCGCTTTTCAGAGTACTCAGAATTACGATGCTGATACCATCAAGAAATGGCTCACAACCTTCGTTCGTCGTTTCTTCAATCAGCAGTTCAAACGTTCATGTTTACCCGATGGTCCTAAGGTGGGTAGCGTAAGTCTTAGTCCCCGTGGCGACTGGCGCATGCCAAGCGATGCCTCAAGTGCTGTGTGGCTAAGTGAGTGTGAGGCACTATAGCAATATTTTTGCTTCGTTTCCGTTATCACAAAGAGATGAGACAATTGCAAATCTACATATGGTCACTGCTGGCGGTTGTATTCTTAGCTGCTTGTTCCGACGACGATTCTTTTTCTTCGTCATCGGCGCTTCGTCTCACGTTCTCTGCTGATAGCGTAAAAGTTGATACTGTGTTCTCTCGCGTGCCCTCCATCACCCGCACATTCTGGGTATACAACAAGAGTGGCGATGGCATTCGTTGTCAGAATGTCCGCCTTGCCAAGGGTAATCAGACAGGATTCAGGGTGAATGTCGATGGGATTTACCTCGGTGCTGCCGAAGGATATCAGTCGTCGGAGATTGAGGTTCGCAACCGTGATAGCATTCGTGTATTTGTCGAGGTGACCACACCGCAAGTGAACCAGCTGGAGCCTAAGGAAATCACCGACGATTTGGTGTTTACACTTGAGAGCGGGGTAGAGCAGCGTGTCCATCTCTCCGCATGGGCGTGGGATGCTATCCTGCTCAATCAGTTTCATATCATCAGCGACACCACTATTTCTACTATTCAGCCTATAGTTATTAGTGGCGGTTTGGTCATCGACAGCCTGGCAACACTTCGCCTTCTTGGTACAACACTCTATTTCCACGAGAATGCGGGAGTCGATGTCTATGGAACGCTTATAACCGATGCTTTCGATGGGCGTGAAAGTGTTTTCCGTGGCGATCGCCTTGACCGAATGTTTGATTACTTGCCTTACGACAGGGTGAGCGGCCAGTGGCAAGGCATACACATCCATTCGTCATCGTTTGGCAATGAGATCCGCAATACAGATATTCATAGCACATACAACGGTATAGTTTGTGATAGTGCGGCATGCGACGAATCAATCCCGCGCCTCATTCTCGAAAATTCGACGATTCATAATTGTCAGGGGTACGGTTTGTTGGTCAAGCATTCAAACGTATTAATCAGGAATTGTCAGATTAGCAACACACTACACGATTGCTTTGCACTCTATGGAGGCAAGGCTGATGTGCTCCATACCACACTTGCACAGTTCTATCCTTTCGATGCTGCTCGTGGTGCAGCCTTGAGCCTTTCCAATGTGACAGGAGGCGTCCCTGCTGATTTGTGTTTCACTATGCGGAATAGTATCATCACGGGTTATGCCGACGATGTGATCATCGGAAAGAAGGACACGACTGCCGTTTTCGACTATACCTTTGAGAATTGCCTCTTGCGTACTCCGAAAGTTACTGATGCTGACAGTGTGCACTATATCAGTGTTATTTTTGAGGATTCAAAAGACACGACAATGGTGGGAAAGAAAAACTTCTTAACCATTGATGAGGAAAACTTGTATTACGATTTCCGTCTCTCCGCAAAAACAAGAGCAATAGATGCGGCTAACCCCACCTATGCTCTACCTATCGACCGGCTGGGCCTCCGTCGTGATGATTTGCCTGACATGGGAGCCTATGAATATATGAAGTAGTAACTGAAAATCCACATTTATTATGAAAAAGATAACAATAAAGTCCGAGATTCTTTTTTGTCAGTTAGACGAGCTGAGCCCTGAAGACCAGCAATTGGTCGTGAAAGCCATCGATGCAACGAGTCGCAGCTATGCCCACTATAGTCATTTCTGTGTGGGTGCCTGCCTTCGTCTTGCCGATGGAACGGAGATATTAGGAGCAAATCAGGAGAATGCCGTCTATCCCGTAGGACTATGTGCCGAACGTACGGCCATTTTTGCCGCACAGGTTCAATATCCTGACCAGCCCATTGTGGCTATTGCCATTGCTGCCCGAAACGAGCAGGGAGAACTGGTAGTCGATCCAGTTACTCCTTGCGGCTCATGTCGTCAGGTGATGGTCGAGATGGAGCATCGTTACCATGAGCCAATGCGTATCCTGCTCTATGGCACTAGAGGCATTTATGTTGCCAGCAGTATCAAAGACCTGATGCCGCTTTCCTTTGCAGAAGATTCCATGAAGTAACAATACTAGTCGGCCTTTCTTTGTCGACGTTGGTGTTGAAAGTAAGTAAAATGGTGTTATTTATATTTGGAGTGGTGCTTGTATCAGGAATGATGCTAAAACATCCAATGAGCCCCGAGAGTTATACAAAACTTTCGGGGCTCATTGCAAGTTTGTTTGACTTCTTTATGATAACAATGATGTTGTTATTTAATAAGGATTATGTGTTGTTCCAACGTGTGGAATAGACTACATTGTACTGAATTCACTCATCCTTCTTTACTTCAAACATCAATTCATCCTTATCAGCCTTTTTACTAACCTTGATAATGCTTCCATGATGGAGTTCATCATTGAGAAGCATCTCGCAAACGCCATCCTCAATATAGTTCTGTATAGCACGCTTGAGAGGACGGGCACCGAATTGCACATCATAGCCTTTTGTGGCGACAAACTCTTTTGCCTCATCGGAAATCTCAAGTTTGTATCCCATGTCCTCAACACGCTTGAACAATCCGCGTAACTCTATGTTTACTATTTGTTTGATGGCGTCCAAGTCCAGCTGGTCGAAGGTGACAATCTCGTCGAGACGGTTCAGGAACTCTGGCGAGAATTGCTTGCTGAGACTTTTCTGAATGATGGAACGGGCGTATTCCTTGTCTTTGTCGTCGACACTCAACCCGAGACCTCCTCTAGCCGTAAAGCCTACGCCGCGGCCGAACTCCTTCAATTGGCGTGTGCCAGAATTGGAAGTCATGATAATGACGGTGTTGCGGAAGTCGATGAGACGACCGTTACCATCAGTAAGACGGCCTTCGTCAAGCACTTGCAAAAGCATGTTGAACACATTGGCGTGTGCCTTCTCAATTTCGTCGAGCAATACAATAGAGTAGGGCTTACGACGCACCTTCTCGGTAAGTTGTCCGCCCTCTTCATATCCCACATATCCCGGAGGGGCTCCTACCAGTCTTGACGTGTTGAACGACTCGGAATACTCGCTCATGTCAACGCGAATCAATGCGTCGTCACTCCCGAACATATGCTCAGCCAGTTTCTTGGCGAGATAGGTTTTACCTACGCCGGTTGGCCCCAAAAACATGAATACGCCGATAGGGTGGTTGGGGTCTTTCAGTCCCACGCGGTTTCGCTGGATGGCTTTAACCACTTTGTCTATTGCGCGATTTTGTCCGACGATAGATGCCTTTAGGTCGTCTGCCATGCGTTTCAGGTGGATACCCTCAGCCTCGGCAATACGTTGTACGGGAACACCTGTCATCATTGAGACAACGTTAGCAACATCTTGTTCGCTGACGGTCTCACGCGTATCACTCTCACCGGCCTGCCATTGTCTCTGAAGCTCTGCCAGTTCTTTCTCAAGTTCTGCCTGACGGTCACGGTATCCTGCTGCCAGCTCAAAATTCTGATTATGGACGGCAGACAGTTTCTTCTCCTTAATGTAGCTAATGGCCTTTTCTTTCTCGGTGATAGAAGCTGGTACAACGGCATGAGCCAGATGTACGCGTGAACCCACCTCGTCGAGCGCGTCGATTGCCTTGTCGGGGAAGAAACGGTCGGTTACATACCGGTCTGTCAACTTGACACATGCCAGAATGGCATCATCGGTATAGCTGACGTGGTGATGGTCCTCGTAACGGTCTTTCACGTTGTTAAGTATCTGTAGCGTCTCCTCAGCGGTAGTAGGCTCCACAATTACCTTTTGGAAACGGCGTTCCAAAGCACCGTCTTTTTCAATGGAGTTGCGGTATTCGTCGAGCGTGGTTGCACCAATGCATTGAATGGTTCCACGCGCCAAAGCAGGTTTCAGAATGTTGGCAGCGTCCATGGAACCGGGTGCAGAGCCAGCGCCCACCATTGTGTGAATCTCGTCGATGAAGATAATCACATCAGGATTCTGTTCAATCTCACGAATCAGGGCTTTGATACGCTCCTCAAATTGTCCGCGGTATTTGGTTCCTGCCACTACGCCCGTCATATCGAGGGTAACCACACGCTTGTTGAAAAGCACGGGACTGGTTCGGCGTTTCACAATGAGTTGTGCCAGTCCTTCCACGATAGCGCTCTTGCCCACGCCAGGCTCGCCAATCAGCACCGGGTTGTTTTTCTTACGGCGACAGAGAATCTCCGTAACTCTTTGAATCTCACGCTCGCGTCCCACACATGGGTCAAGCTTTCCTTCTTGTGCGGCTTTCGTCAGGTCGGTACCAAAGTTGTCAAGCACAGGAGTTTTCGAATTCCCGTGTTTGGTTTGTGTTGTCGTTCCAGTCTGCCTGTTTGCTTGGGAACTGTTGGCAGATGAGCCGCTGTATTGTCCGTCATCCTCCTCATCTTCTTCGGGCAGTCCAAGTCCATTGCGTGTGGTGGGACTGGCTTGATGCTTGAGGAATTCTAATGTGTCTGAATAATTCATGTTGTAGTTTTCTAATACCTCTTTTGCTCCGTTGTTCACCTGGTCGTGTAAGATGGCCAACAGTAGATGCTGCACGTCGACAACTCCTGTCTGTTGCATACGAGCCTCAAGTACAGCGAGTCGCAGGATGTTGCTAGCCTTTTCGTTTAGCACAATCTCACCAATATTCATCGGCTTTCTTATTGTATCCTCTCTTACACGTTGTTCCAGTTCTTGCTTCACGGAGAATAAGTCAATGTCAAATTTCAGGAATGAGTCTCTCACTGGGCCTTCCGTTTCGCGCAGCAGACCCAGCAGCAGGTGCTCGGGACCTACTGAACTGCTAGCCAACCGAGCCGCCTCTTCGCGACTGAAGGCGAGTATTTGAGATACTTTAGGTGAAAATTGATTTGCCATGTTTGTCGTTTCTTCCTTTCTCCTTATATAAATAAATGCAAAGATACACAATTAATTTCATTTTAACAAACATCGTGCCAAAAAGTAATACGATACTTTCTCACACCTGTATCTCGCTCTCTATCTGACTAGGCAAATATAATTGCGCTTAGTACTAATTCACATAATGCAAAAATATGAATCGGATATGCTATAAGGCTGTTTAGCGTTTCTATAGGGCTACTCCACGTTTCTGCAAGGTTACTTCACGATCCTGTAAGGCTACTCCACGATTCTGCAAGACTACTCAGCAATCCTGAAAGGGCTTATGAGTTAGATCATTTTGTCATAGATGTACAGAGACACGTTGTTTTCAACAGTTTCAAGTGTCTCATGCTTGGCTAAAGGATTATTTAACACTCGCTTTATTGCACATGTCAAATTAATGTTGTACCTTTGCATAGTTTTGGGTTCAACGCGTCAGAGCGCAAGGAAATGGCCTCAGATGCGAAATTCAGGAATTTTAATATAATAGAAGATACATATTTAAATGGACGAGAATCAGACTTTCGATGGCGGACAGACCATCGACAATGACAGAATCATTAAAATCAACATCGAGGAGGAAATGAAATCCTCGTATATCGACTATTCAATGTCGGTAATCGTAGCCCGTGCCCTGCCTGATGTGCGCGACGGATTCAAACCCGTGCATCGCCGCATCTTATACGGTATGGCCGGTATCGGTAATACGAGCGATAAACCATATAAGAAATGTGCCCGTGTAGTAGGTGAGGTGTTGGGTAAGTATCATCCCCACGGCGACTCCAGCGTATACGGTGCGCTGGTACGTATGGCACAGGACTGGAATATGCGTTACACACTTGTCGACGGACAAGGTAACTTTGGTAGTGTGGATGGTGACTCGGCTGCCGCTATGCGATACACCGAGTGCCGGCTCTCGAAAATGGGCGAACATATCATGGACGACCTAGAGAAGGACACCGTAGATATGGCTCCGAACTTCGACGACTCGCTGACTGAGCCTACCGTAATGCCAACGAAGGTGCCCAACCTGCTGGTGAACGGTGGTAATGGTATTGCCGTGGGTATGGCTACGAATATGCCTACTCACAATTTGGGAGAGGTAATCGACGGCTGCTGTGCCTATATCGACAATCCCGATATCGATACAGATGGCCTGATGCAGTACATCAAGGCTCCTGACTTCCCAACTGGTGCGTATATTTATGGTATACAGGGCGTTAGAGACGCTTATGAGACAGGTCGCGGACGTATCGTGATGCGCGCTAAGGCTGAGATTGAGAGCCACGAGACGCATGACAAGATTGTGGTAACGGAAATACCATATGGCGTAAACAAGGCTCAACTGATTGAGTATATTGCCGACCTCGTGAAGGAGGGCAAGTTGGACGGAATCTCCAATGCCAACGACGAGTCTGGCCGTCAGGGTATGCGTATAGTCATTGACGTGAAGAAGGACGCCAATGCCAATGTGATTCTGAACAAGTTGTTCAAGATGACAGCACTCCAGAGTTCGTTCTCGGTGAACAATATTGCGCTGGTGAAGGGCCGCCCACGTCTGCTGACGCTGAAGGAGTGTGTGAAGTACTTTGTGGAGCACCGTCACGACGTTACAATCCGCCGCACACGTTATGACCTTCGCAAGGCCAAGGAACGTGCTCACATTCTGGAAGGACTTATTATCGCGGTGAACAACATTGACGAGGTGGTTCATATCATCCGTAACTCTAAAACTCCAGTTGACGCACAACGCAACCTTGAGAGCCGTTTCAACCTTGACGAGCTTCAGTCAAAGGCAATCGTTGATATGCGCCTGAGCCAGTTGACGGGTCTGCGCGTTGACCAACTGCATCAGGAGTTTGACGACCTGATGAAGTTGATAGCCGATCTGCAAGAGATTCTCGATAATCCAGAGCGTTGCAAGCAGGTGATGAAGGACGAACTGATAGAGGTGAAGGAGAAATACGGTGACGAGCGCCGTACGGAAATCAAGTACTCCAGCGAGGAGTTTAATCCAGAAGATTTCTATCCCAACGATCCTGTGGTGATTACCGTCAGCCATCTGGGATATATCAAGCGCACACCGCTCAGTGAGTTCCGTGAGCAGGCTCGTGGCGGAGTGGGAGCTAAGGCTGCCAAGACGCGTGATCAGGATTTCACGGAGTTCATCTATCCAGCCACAATGCATCAGACAATGCTCTTCTTTACTCGCAAGGGACGCTGCTACTGGCTGAAGTGCTATGAGATTCCGGAAGGCGACAAGAACTCAAAGGGGCGTGCTATACAGAACATGCTCAATATCGATAGCGATGACTCGGTGAACAACATTCTGCGTCTGCGCGGACAAGGACTGAACGATCAGGAGTTCATCAACTCGCATTATATCGTATTCGCTACCAAGAACGGTATCGTGAAGAAGACGTGTCTGGAGGCATACAGTCGTCCGAGAGCTAATGGAGTGATTGCCATTAATATCTCTGAGGGTGACGAGGTGGTAGATGTAAGACTGACAAATGGTCAGAATGAGCTCATCATGGCCAACCGTAATGGACGAGCTGTCAGATTTAATGAGTCTGATGTACGTACCATGGGTCGTGTTGCTACCGGTGTCATCGGCATGCGCCTCGATGGAGGAGACGATGCGGTAGTTGGCATGGTTGTTGTTAATAATCCAGATGAGGAAAATATCATGGTGGTCAGCGAGGAAGGCTATGGCAAGCGCTCGCAGGTTGAGGACTACCGCAAGACCAATCGAGGTGCTAAGGGTGTGAAGACACTCAACATCACCGATAAGACTGGAAGGCTAGTGGCTATCAAGGCGGTAACGAATCATAACGACCTCATGATTATAAACAAGAGCGGTATAGCTATCCGCCTGAGTGTTGCCGACTGTCGTGTGATGGGAAGAGCCACACAGGGAGTCCGACTTATTAACCTGACGAAAAAGAACGACGTGATTGCAAGCGTTTGTAAGGTAATGAGCTCAGAACTGGAGGCAACAGTTGAAGAGGAAAGCCGTGCGCAATGGCAGAAAAAGGCTGACGATATCCGCAGGGACACGTTAGCTGCTACTCAGACGGAACCTGAAATGAATGATGATGAAGAACTCGATTCAACTGAGAATACAGTAGATTTCGAATAATAACAAACCTTTTAAATTATACGACTTATGAAAAAAATTATGATTGTGGCCATGATGGCATTCTCTGCTACATGTGCCTTTGCTGGCGACAGCCCGGCATTGAAATCGATTTTGAAAGCCAAAACTTATCAAGAGGCTTCTGACCTGTTGAAGAGCTCACTTGCTCAGCTGGCAAACGACGCAGAGAAAGCCAAGGCTTACAACAAGCTCGTTGACCTGGCAATGGAAAAATACAACAAGGAGAGTGCCACGAAGACTGAGAACGAGGTGATGAAACAGAATAAGCCTGTCGATGTGGATGGCATGAACGAAGCTGCCGTCAATGCCCTGATGGCTGCTATCGAATGTGATAAGTATGACCAACTGCCTAATGAAAAGGGAAAAGTTGCTCCAAAGTTTGCTGAAAAGAACGCCCAGCGTGTATGGCCAGTTCGCGGTCAGCTCGTCAATGCTGGTCAGGATGCTCAGAACGCCGATAAGACAGACCTCTGCAAACGCTATTGGGGTGCTTTCGTAGATTCTGACGACGCTCCTCTCTTCAAGGCTGCTAACCGCGACTTCCAGAAACCTTTCTTCGGACAGGTGGCACGTATCATGGGTATCTATGCTTATCAGGACAAGAATATGGAAAAATGCTTGCACTATTGCGACATTGCCATGAAGGATGAGGGTGAGCGTACGAATGCTCTGAATCTGAAACTGGAGGCTCTGAGCAGTGACCTGAAGAACAGAGCTGACTCAGTGAAGTTCCTTAACAACTTGAAGGAACTTTACACTCAGAATCAAGACAACGACGCATTGTTGGAGCGTATCTATAATTTGCATAATGCTTTTGGCGAGCAGGCTGAGGCTAAGAAGGTACTCGAGGATGTTCTGGCAAAGAACCCCAACAACTTTGTTGCACTTGCTGACCTTGGTATCGGACAGCTTAACGAGAACCCCGCAGCGGCTGAGAAATTCTTACGCAAGGCATTTGAGGTGAAACCCGACAACGCACTTATTGTTACATATCTTGCTACCTGTCTGAGTATTCAGGCACAGGACAAGCAGCCTGGCGATCCTGCTCGTAAGGGGCTTTATGAGGAGGCTGTGAAGTTGTTCGACAAAGCTAAGGAACTTGATCCTGACAAGAATACAAGTAACTGGGGCTACAACCGCTATAATGCGTACTATAACCTCTATGGTGAGGATGACCCACGCACCAAGCAGGCTGAAGCCGAGAAATAACCTATCTCATATACTAATTCCCCCCTTGTCGATTTTGACAATGGGGGGAATTGTTTTTTGTTCTTAATAACGCCTATGCAGCAACTAAGCATCTTTCTATTCCTTGTCTTATTCAATTGTGCGTCAGCTTTGTCGCAGACAAATCAAGCAGCTTATAAAGTCAAGCAAACTCTGCCATCGGAGAGTATCCTGAATTATGTGGGTTTGCCGAATTTGAGCGTTGCCGATAAAGCAGTATTCTTTAATTTAGTAGTTGACTCGGCGCTTAGAAGGAAAGGTGCAGACGATGTGGTGTTAGCGTTGAAGTCTGCCATTCTTTGCGATCAATATGATTTCCTTGCAAGCGAGGGGAAAGCTGCCCGCTTACGCTATCATGCGCGCAATATTGCCAGAGTGTCGGCAATGTGTCCGAAAGTTATTGATGCCGGCCTTGAGGCTTATGGGCGTAAAGACTACAGACGCGCATTAGATTGTTTTACACTCTATTTGGAAAGGTATAATACCAGTTTGTTCGTTGGCCGTAAACCAGAACACGACTCCTATTATAACGAATGTGCTTTCTTTGCGATACAATCTGCGTATAAGAACGGTGATAAAAATGTTGCCAGCCGCTATATGGACAGGGCGCTGCAATGTTCTGAGTATGCGGAGGATGCTGCGTTGGTTCATGTGCTATTGCTCCGCGATAACCGACGTGACTGGCAGGACTCATTGCACTATGTATCGGTATTAACAGAGGCTCATCAGAAGTATCCAAGCAATAACTCTTTTTTTAGCATGTTAGTTGAACATTATACTTCTCCAGCCAATGCTTCCAAATTTAAGCGTTTTATGGAAGAAGAAGTGGCTCTGGACAAGAAAAGCAAGGAAAAATGGGCAATGCTTGGTGAGTTGGAAATGCGAGAAAAACAATGGAATCGTGCTATTGATGCTTACAAAAAAGCTGTTGTAATTGACTCCGCATTTGTAGAAGTTATTTACAACATTGGAATCTGCTACTATTCCAAAGGAGAACTCAGCCAGAGTGCAGCATATTTGGAAAAATGCAGACAACTGGATGGTGAGCGAGCAAAAGTTGATTGGGCTCAACCTCTATATACTATTTATAAGGAGTTGCCTGATGAGCAAAAAGCGCGTGAGTTGCTGCCTATGGTAAAATAGTGCATTGGTGAAAACTGCAAAACGTCTTTCCATTCTCTTTGTTTTAACGAAAATAGCCGGTAATTCAGTAACTTTAAATTGAAAAGCTCTTATTCTTTTGGCTTTTCAGGTGTTTTTTCGTAACTTTGCCGACACAAAGCTAAAATCAGAAGGTAAAATGAGAAGATTGTTTGTTGTTCTGCTGTTCTCTTTATTGGTTGCACTTGTTGGGCATGCCCAAAAAAAAGAATTAGCTCAAGCAGAGACTGACCTTAAAAAAGGAAAGAATCAGGTACAAGTAGAGCAGACGATGATGAAATTGCTGAAAGATTCGGTTAACAGGGAGAACAAAAAGATATACCTTACTTTATTTGAGGCAATCCGTCAGCAATACGATCAGGGAAATATGAAGTTGTATCTGAAGCAGCAATACGATACAGCGGCTCTCTTTGTCTCAGCAAAGAAAATGTTTACCGTACTAGAGGAGTTGGATAGTATTGAAGCGCGCCCAGATAAAAAGGGCAGAGTGCGCATTGAATATCGTAACCGTCATTCGGATTTTTTGAATCAGTATAGACGTAATATCTTCAATGGTGGTGTGTATCATGCAAACAAACTGAAATTTGCTCAGGCTTATGAGTTTTTTGATATGTATATCGACAGTGCGCATAAGCCTTTGTTCTCGAAGTTCCGTTATGATTCTTTAGATGTCCGTATGCCTGTAGCGGCATATTGGGCTGTATTGTGCGGCTACAAATCTCAAGATGCTGCAAAGACCCTGAAGCACTCGCAGCTGGCTCTTGCTGATTCGGCTCATCTCAACTATACACTTCAATATCTGGCTGAGACCTATAAGATGGTAGGTAATACCAATTGCTATGTGGAGACATTGAAAGCTGGGTTCAGACACGATTGCGAATTCCCTTTCTTCTATCCGAGGCTACTTGATTATTATAGTGGCAAAGGTGATCTCGATTCGGCTATGTGTATAGTAAACCGCCTTTTGGAGAAGAATGATTCGGCAGAGATATACTTGTTTGCCAAGAGTACTTTGCTTTTGAATATGGGAAAATATGCAGAGTGCATTGATATTTGCAAATCATTATTAGCAAAAAATGACTCTATGCCTGAGGTTTACTTGAACATGGGGCTTTCGTACGTCAATTTGGCCGTTGAGACAGAGCGTGTCTCGAAATCGCGTAATAAGCGTGTCCAGATTACTTCGTTCTATAAGAGTGCATTACCTTATATGGAACGGTATCGGAAAATGATGCCTGCTCAGAAAGACAAGTGGGCACCCGTATTATACAATATATATTTGAATCTTAATATGGGGAAACAGTTCGACGAGATGGATAAGCTACTTCATTGAAGCTTACCAGGCGCCATGTTCGGTCGCTGACTCCCTTATAATAAACCATTCCCTGGTATGTGTTCTCTGTCTGAAAGAAATTCTCGTTGATATCGGGAATGATATAGCGATAGGAATAATACCCCATTTTCAGTGGAATGGCCACATGCCATAAACCCAAGTTCCCGTCCCATTCCATCATATATTTTGTTCTGTTGGCATCTGTTGTCCAGGCACCGTCAATGACTGGTGTGGAAATGCTTTTCGGAGCCTTTAGCGTAAAATGCACAAGCATATACTCGCAAGTATAGTCAATCTCAGTATAGTCGCTATTGCGTATCAGGAAAGCGCCGTTGGCATCTTCGTCAGTAAGATAGTTGGTATAGATCTCATCAGTGAATACCCAGGCATTAAACTGTTTGCCGTCCCATGAAATACGTTCAACCCCCATTGAAGGGTGGTCTGTGTCCAGAATCTCAAACTTCTTGTACTCGTTTCCTGCCTCGAAAACCAAATTCTTGTTGTGAATCCATTCCAGGCCTTTGTCCAACACCATGTTTGGTATCACCCCTTTGCGGGAACTGGAATTTGTGCATAGCCCGTTTTGCCTGACTATTGTCATAATCTGCCTCTCTGGGTTTGTAACCCGCAGACTACCATAGTTCAGCCGCATGTTCACTTGCTGGTGATGTTTGTTTATGGTAACGTCTGTATTTGTAAAGACTTCCATTCCTAACGTCATCAGCGGTTCCACTATGTAGAATGGTAATTCCAAAATGAGTTCATCGTCGTTATCCTCATCCATGATGGTGAGCAGATAATTACCGCTCATTTTCAGACGACAACGTTCGTTAGGGATTCTCACGGAGTAGTGTGTGTAAAGCTGGTTTGTATTGATGCTTTCTACATAATCCTCAATATAATTGTCATTAAATCCCTCTAAAAAGTCACTCTCAAAGATATCCTCACTTGGAGTGCCATCCGCCTCGCAATGCTGAATGTGGTATCTGTAACGATGATATTCATGCGAGAGTTGATCGAATCCTATTTCCAGCACATCCTCACTTCTAAGTCTCATGACGGGCATACTCAACCATTTCCCGTTAACCATCGCGGTCAAAGTGCAGACTTCTGAAGAATAGATGGTCTGTGCCTTAGATTTCATTCCACAGATTAGCAAAATGAGTACAAGGAAAGGGATGTGTCGATAGTTAAACATAGTCTCAATATATCGGTCAGGCATTTTCGTTGCTGTCGGCAGTATGTAAAATAATGCTTGTTGCCCCAATAGTGAAAAGGGTTCCGTCATTGATGATTCTTCGTTCGCGGTCTCCCAAAATCTCATTGTCTACAAAGGTTCCTGTATTGCTAGGTCCGTCTCGTAACACATATTTCAGTTTCCCTTTTTTGTCGCGGCTAACGTTGATTACACAATGACACAGGTCGACACTTGGGTCCACCGTTTCAATAGGGGTGTTGCATGTTGGATTCCCCTTCATGTATCGTCCAATGATATTGTCTCCCATCTTTAAAGGGATAATCTGCTTGTAGTGGAAAACATTCTCAATAACGATGATAGAACCATATTCAGCTTCATCAATATGCTCATCGGAAGCCATTTGCTGGTTCTCCTCTTTTTGGGTAGAACGGAGTTTTGATATGCCTATTCGAATGCCAAACTGCTTATTGCATTGAGGGCATTGGAAAACCAGTGATTGTCCTGCCTGATATTGGGTTTCATCGAATGTGATATAATAGTCACATTTGGGGCATCGTACTCTTTTCAAAATAAAATAATAGAATGTTAGTAAGAATAAACACGTTTGTAAATATGCCTTTTGCTACATGTAGAAGGATGCTCTATGAACGTAGAGATGAACTATAGAGTCGTAGAGCATAACTATAGCCTGACTTTCAGCACCCAGGCTTCTTTGAAATCATCAAGATCGCGTAGCTCACCCAATGACTTATAGGCTTCTCCTTCAGTCTTATAACGTCCATAGATTACCTTGGTGCTTGTCTTGCTTATCACTTGTGCCTGAAAACCTTTCTTTGCCAGTTGTTTTACGAACTCGGCAGCATTAGCCTTCGAAACATGGCTTGCCAATACAATAGTGAATACGTCCTCAACAGTTTTATTCTTTTCGGTAGATTGTTGGTTGAGGGCAATTTTCTTTTCGGTAACAACTTTCTTGATTTCCTGATTGCCAAGGGTAACTTCTTTAGGCATAATTTGTTTGAGCACATGGCTGTCTATCGATGCAGTCTGCTTATTGGTGCCTAACGGAGTGCTGAACAGAAGGAAGGCAAATACTACAATGGCAGCTGCGGCTAGATTTCGGAGCAAGCTAACCTTTATATGAATGGTGTGTGGTTCCTCAGGCTCACTATCATTTGCTTCAGATAGTCTCATGGTCTCCACGAGGTGAGTCTCTGGCTTTTCCGTTGCCTTGGTGAGTGGCTCTGTTTTAACTTCAACTGTTTTTGTCAGCATATCCATCTCAAAACTGCTCAATGCATAGAAGGAAGGAGTGAGAATGCCTGCCTCGCAAGGTGCAAATTCAAAACAACCTTCTTCGTTAAGAGAAAGAACACCAATGCCATTAAACTCATAATAGCCCTCGTTTTCCAAGTGTTGGCGCAATTCATTCACCTCGTCCTCAATACGGTGAATCGCATCAGGATAACTGATATCGTAAGCCTCCACATAGGATTGAGCCAGTAAACTGTCATTCAGTCTGAGCTTCGGATTGAATCCAAGGGTGCGAAGCGGTGGCAAGAACAAATGATCCTCGTCATCGTATCGCGCTTCAACATGATTGGTCATAAAGCCTCCTAAACCCGGCACTATCACACAATCGTTGTTGAGAAGAAGTATTTCTATATGTCTTTCTAATTCAATCACGAGTGCAAATTTACTTGTTTTTTCCGAATAATCCAAATATTTTATTCTCAGAAAAGAAAAAAAGTGAAAATCCTTTTTGGTGTCGATTATTATTCGTACATTTGCACTATGAAATACACTAATACGAAAATAGAAGGTGTTGTCATCATAGAGCCCAAGGTTTTTAATGACGCGCGTGGCTATTTTTTCGAGGCTTTTAAGAAAGAGGAATTTGAGCAGAATGTGGGGCAGATAGACTTCATTCAGGAGAATGAGTCAAAATCAAGTTATGGTGTATTGCGAGGCCTTCATTATCAGAAAGGCGAATATTCTCAGGCCAAGTTAGTGAGAGTGATTAAAGGGCGTGTGCTCGATGTGGCTGTAGACCTTCGAAAGAGCTCACCAACCTTTGGCCAGCATGTTTCCATAGAATTAAGCGACGAGAATAAACTCCAGTTTTTTATACCCCGTGGTTTTGCCCATGGATTCCTGGTTTTGAGTGAAGAGGCCGTCTTTACTTATCAAGTAGACAATATATATGCTCCTCAACAGGAAGCCTCTATTCGTTTCGATGATCCCGCTCTTGGCATTAATTGGCCAATTAGTGAGGAGAATCTGATTATGAGTGAAAAAGACTTAAATGCTCTCGGTTTAGCAGATGCAGTTTTGTTTGATTAAGTTGTAGTATAATATATAAAAGATGAAAGGACAAAGAGTCTTATTGGTGATGTTGCTGTTGTCGGCAATCTTGTTCTCCTGCAAACGTCAGAAGGACAACCAAGAGATTGTTGTCCAAAAAGAAAACAAGACAGCTAAGTCTTTACTGCAGGGAATATGGATTAATGAGGATAGTGAGGACATTGCTTTCCGGGCCAAAGGTGATAGTATCTTTTATCCCGATACTACCAGCGTTCCTGTCAGTTTCAAGATAATTGGTGATACCTTGGTCCTTCAGGGAGCTAATGTGGTGAAGTATCCAATTGAAAAACAGGCGTCCCATCTGTTTGTGTTCAAGAATCAAAATGGTGAGTCTGTACGATTGGTGAAGAGCGAGAATCCTGATGATACCTATGCTTTTGAAGGTAAGCAACCTCAACCGATTAATCAGCGTCAGCTTATTAAACGTGATACTGTTGTTGTCTATGATAACAACCGTTTTCACTGTTATGTGCAGGTCAATCCAACTACTTATAAGGTAATAAAGACATCTTACAACGATGATGGTGTTGAAGTTGAGAATATCTACTATGACAATATTATCCACATGGGGGTGTTCAAAGGCACAACAAAAGTGTACTCCAGCAATTTCTATAAACAAGACTTCAAAGGTAAAGTTCCAGCAGATTTCCTCACAAAGTGTGTGCTAAGTGACTTTATCTTCAGCGGAATCGATGCTGAAGGTATACATTTTAACGCTTTGCTGGGTATTCCAGATAGTCCCAGCAGCTATGTTGTTGAAGTGCTTGTCTCTTTTAATGGGAAACTGACATTAAAAAGCGCAACCGATTAGTGTTCTATTGTTTGAATTCAATAGTTAGGATTTGCCTAATAGGTCTCCTTTAACCGCAAATCAGCCTCTTATTAAAACTTGATTAGTCATCAATTACGTTGTAACTGGTTATCAAATACCTTGTACTTGGTCATTAGTTGAAGTATAATTAGCCATTAATTGAAGTATAATTAGCCATTAATTGAAGTATAACTAGCCATTAATTGAAGTATAACTAGCCATTAATTGAAGTATAACTAGCCATTAATTCGAAGATAAACAGTCATCAACTATAGATGCAACAGTTCTTGTACTTCAACATGGCAGAAAACGAATCAACTTATTCGATAATCCCAGCCTCTAACCACTGATTGATTAACTCTTTTGAATCTTCAATGGCAGTTTCAATATCTACTTCATATTCCACTGTCAGCATTTGTGCGAGCATCTCAGGAGTAAAGTCCAGTCCTTTATTTGTTATTTGTTCCCAAAGCCATGCTGAGCTTTCATTCATACTAATGATATTGCTAAAGTCAATATTCTCTTTTCCTTGAGCAACTATTATCTGTTGTCCACACACATTGCGGAGGTTAAATCCTTTTTTTGCTTTCATTTTATATGGGTTTAAATAGTTTCAACCAGATACGGCGATAAAATGCTAAAAGATATCGGCGGATAGGGTAGAGGTGAACCCAAATCCATGAATAAGTGCGCCATTTCCACCCATCAGTACGGTCCATAGTTTCACGTCCCTTTCTGTAGAAGCCGATAACAGCGCCTTTCACATCCTGAATACTGCATTGTTCGTCTGCCAGGTTACCGTCACCTCTTAGAATCACCTGATCTCCATCGATTTTTATGATGCGATGAAGCACAAAATGCTTAGGATCTACTTCTGCTAACACTGGATCACCGACTTTAGGATTATCAGCCTTTGTGAGCAAAGCTTTATCGCGTCCGTCTTCAAGAAAAGGGCGCATGCTAAAACCACGCAGCCTTAATGTAACTGTGTGGCCCTCGTCAAGCAGCTTTACGATTTCGGGAAGCAGCATGGCATTTGGCATTTGTATTTCCTTTATTTGCAAATGGTCTTGTTGCATAAAATAGCTGCGTCTCGATCTGGTAGGCAGTGTAGGGTGTATATACCTGTTGTTTCTACAACTCTAGTAACAGTATTACAAATATTATTGAAGATATCCTCATCCCATTTCATAGATGAACAAGAGGGAAGAAACGAAGCGAAAGCCTCTACAGGACTAAGCCTTTCGATACTGTTCTGTTGTGCACGGTCAATTCGCGTTATAGCTCCTAATGGAGCTTTTACTTGCCGATAACAAGGGGTTTTCCCGCTCCACGGTGAGCCGTAAATATAAGGGATACCATCATTAATACGAACAATGGGATTATCGTCATTCATTAACTCACAATCTGCGATGTAGCGTAACCATGAACTTACTTGTGTGCTTTTACCAGTTCCGCTTTTGGCTATAAATGCATAGCCATAACCTCGGTGCCGTACGAGCGAAGCATGAATAAGTAAGGTTTGATGTCGGCTTCCCGCAAAAGCATATATAAGCATCAGCGCATTGTTCAATCCAAAACTGCGCATATCGTAATTGCCTTTTAGAGCACAACGACAGTCGGAAAAGTCTTTATTTGATTGTAACAGGCAACATTCATTTCCTTGAATATCTTTAATTATATACTGATATCCACCATCTGCTAAACGGTCGACAACAGTATCTCCGTTTCCTGTGTCAAATCTACCTATCCGTTCCCTTCCTTCTTTGATGGGAGGGAGTTGGTCGTCGACTGTAAGTTGGAAAAATAACGAACTGTTCTCCTTGTCAGTCCTAAATGGCTCGAACGATCTGACTAGATGCATGTCGTTCTTCCGGGACTGTTTGAAAACAATCTTGACGAGATGATCAGCTATTAGGAAAGTATTATGAGTTCTTTCTTGGTGGTTTACGTCCATCCTTCTTTTCTTTTTTAGCAGCTTTCTTTTTTGCCTTGAGTTGCGCCTTTGTTAATGATTGCTCTTCACGCTCTAAAACGTCAGGCTTTACAGAGGTGAACTTCATCTCGTTTTCGTTGATATATTGAATAGAATAATGTCCACGCGTTGAATAGCGTTGTTTCATTTTCAGATACTTCTTCTCTATATCTTTGCGTGTCAGAGCAAATGAAGTAATACAAGCCATATTTTTCTTACCCGTGCCTTCGAGATAATTCTTCAATTGATAGGAATAATTCTCGCGTTCCATAAGAAACTTCGTCTTTTGCTCAATGTATACACTGTCAACAACTTGTATGTCAGTAAAATATACAGTCGAATCGTTGAATGATTGGGCAAAGCCGAACATGAATACTTTTTGTATGTTTCTGTTTTGGGCTTTCGCTATAGTATTGATAGAGAATAGCATTGTAAACAATAATGCTACTACAAAGCAAATATGTTTCATTGTCCTAAGTATGACTTCAAAAATTTGTTTTTTGTGCTATGACGTAAACGGCGTATTGCTTTCTCTTTAATCTGGCGTACGCGTTCGCGTGTCAGGCCGTATTTATCTCCGATTTCTTCTAACGTCATTTCCGGTTGGTTAATGCCAAAGAAAGCTTCAATAATATTGCGCTCCCGTTCGTTGAGACGTTGCAAAGCACGGTTGATTTCCTCTCTTAACGATTCCATGACAAGAGTTTTGTCGGCCATGGGTGAGTCGTCATTGATAAGAACGTCGAGCAAGCTGTTTTCCTCTCCATCGACAAATGGGGCATCAACAGAAACATGACGGGTGTTTACCTTCATTGCATCTTCTATCTTGTCTTGTGGCAAGTCTATATGCTCGGCAATCTCCTCAATACTGGGTCTGCGCTCATGTTCCTGCTCAAACTTATTGAGCAGACGATTAATTTTATTGACTGATCCTACTTGATTGAGAGGAAGCCTTACAATACGGCTCTGCTCAGCAATAGCTTGTAAAATACTTTGCCGAATCCACCAAACAGCATACGAAATGAACTTAAATCCTCTCGTCTCGTCAAACTTTTCAGCTGCCTTAATGAGTCCTAAATTACCTTCATTAATCAAATCAGGCAGGCTTAATCCTTGGTTTTGATATTGTTTTGCTACTGATACGACAAATCTCAAGTTTGCTTTTGTCAGTTTCTCAAGAGCTTTGCGGTCGCCTTGCCTGATGCGCTGAGCTAGTTCCACTTCTTCTTCTACTGAAATCAGCTCTTCGTGTCCGATTTCTTGAAGATATTTATCAAGAGATGCGCTCTCTCGGTTGGTAATAGATTTGGTAATCTTGAGTTGTCTCATATAGCATGCAATTTAAAGCATCTGCAAAAATAATACAATAATCCCGAAAAAACAAAAATAATGGATTTTTTTTTGCTTTTTCGGGATTAATATGTCAATTAATCTTGCAGACCAATAGCGAAGTAGGCTTTTTTACCGGTAGGATAAATACCTTGTATGTAAAGCACTGGTTCTTTGCTTGTAGATGCATTCTTTACGACTTCTTGTAATTGGTCGATTGTTTTCACGGGAGTGTTATTTACATTCTGGATGATGAATCCCTTGGTGATACCAGCCTTGTTAATCTTTCCGCTATTCACTTTGATGACTTCAAGACCGTAACCAATATTCAGTTGTTTCTTCTGGGCATCGGTGATTTCGCGGAAGTTTGCGCCAAGGACATCAAGATCTGCCTGTTTTACTACGTTTGTGTTGCCCTGTTCGTTCTTAAGGGTCACTGTTTTTGTAACTTTCTGCTTGTTATGCAAGTATGTAATAGTAAGTTTATCGCCTGGTTTCTTGTTTGCCATGATTGCTGTCAGTTCGCCAAACTTGGTGATTTTCTTACCATCAACATTTACAATGACATCTCCAGACTTGATACCTGCAGCCTCGGCAGCACCACCTTCTACTACTTCACTTACGTATACACCTTCCATCGTTCCATAATCGACATCGTTTCCTTTTTCTTTCTCAACGTCAACCTGATTCTTTACGTCACCACCTTTAATTCCAATATAGGCACGTTGAACAGTTCCATATTGTTTGAGGTCTGCTACTACTTTATTCATGATAGAAGTTGGAATAGCAAAACCATAACCAACATATGATCCTGTCTCGCTGTATAGCATATCGTTGATACCAATAAGCTCGCCACGTACGTTAACTAGGGCACCACCTGAGTTTCCACGATTGATTGCAGCATCTGTCTGAATGAAAGACTCAACGCCATTTTGACCCATAGTGCGTGCTTTCGCACTTACAATTCCAGCTGTGACAGTGTTGGTCAAATTAAAAGGATTACCAACAGCTAATACCCATTCACCGACCTTAATGTCTTCACTATTGGCGATTGCAATAGGTGTGAGACCATTTACGTCAATCTTGATAAGTGCCAAATCAGATGTTTTGTCAGTACCAATGATACGAGCAGAGAATTCCTTATTATCGTTCAGTGTGACAGTAATCTCATCTGCACCTTCTACCACGTGGTTATTTGTCACGATATATCCATCAGTGGAAATGATGACACCCGAACCAGAGCCTTGGCGTTTCGGAGTTTGCACCTGACGTTTTTGTGTGCCACCTTGTCCACGATTAGGATTGCCAAACCATCCGAACGGATCAGAAAAGAAATCCTCAAATGGGTCTCTTGTCTGAACGTCAATAGTCTGTGTCTTGCTGTTTTGTGTGCTTAAAATATGAACGACCGACGGGAGTGCTTTTTCTGCTGCATAAGTTAAGTCTACGGGTTGTCCTGCAGGAGCAGAAAGTGCTGTAGAGGGTTTGATGGCATTTGCCTTGAGGAAGGCACCAGCCGAGAAGGCTACTGCAATGATGCAGAGAGCCGAAACTACATAATTTGAAATCTTTTTCATACCTTATAAGTTTTAATATTTGTTTCTTTTTCTATAGGACATTTTAATAGGCTAAAGTCCCCTTTGTTTTGCAGCATGCAAATATAGGCGCAAAAAAGTTAAAACTGTCATTTTGTCTTATCTTTTGTCGTCTTTTAACACTTTATTTTCTACTCTTAACGGCATTTTACGAGCAGAACTGACAATTTTACATTGATTAATCTGTGAAAATCTCTGTTAATCTGTGGTTAAAATAAATAATTTTATTACTTTTGCACCTGAAATAGTGTTCCGGCTTGTCGCTGGTATCCCAGGTGATGCGAGAGGAAAGTCCGGGCAGCATAGGGCGCTCCACTTCTGAAAGTAGAAGCTATTGGTGACAGTAGGTAAGGGCAGAAGAAAACAACCGCCTTGCTTCGGTGGGGTAAGGGTGAGAAGGTGGTGTAAGAGACCACCAGCTGGCGGGTGATCGTCAGGCTGTGTCCGCTGGAGGCTGCAAGTTCATGTAAACCGCCGTTTGAGGGTTGCCCGCCCGAATCTGTTTCTCTACATTTACCTTGTGATATGTAGGAGTGCAGATACGGTGGAGGGTAGAACGCTTGAGCCGTAGGGTGACTTGCGGACTAGATAAATGACAAGCACTGTTATTTACTGAGAGGTGATGGCAGTACAGAACCCGGCTTACAGGGGCACTGTTTCTTTTTTGTTGATTTTTTTAAGAACACTTTATTGCTCATAGCATTTAGTTTTCTATGTTATACATCTATATATAGTTTATGTTTAGGAAAATCTACGACATCATACGATTGGTGATTAGTGAGTTGACTGCTAAGCGAGTGTTTGATTCGGCTGCTGCACTGACCTATTCAACGCTGCTTGCAATCGTTCCCATTATGGCTGTCGTGTTTGCTGTTGCACGTGGTTTTGGCTATTCAAAATATATAGAGACGTGGTTTAGAGACATGTTGGCTAGTCAGCCTCAAGCTGCAGAAATCATTATTGGTTTTGTCAATTCCTATCTTGTTCATACGAAGAGTGGTATTATTTTAGGATTGGGATTGTTGTTTATGCTTTTTACTGTTCTCATGTTGGTTAGTAACATTGAGAAAACCTTCAATGATATCTGGCAGGTGAAGAAACCTCGCAGCCTTTTCCGCACAATTACCGATTATATTGCCATGCTGTTTCTTGTGCCTATCATCATTGTTATTTTGGCCGGTGTTTCTATTTTCATGGCAACAATCGCCCAGAACTTAGATCAATATGTTGTTATAGGTTCTGTTGCACACTTTCTGATAGACTTGACACCATATCTTTTAATGTCGGCAGCTTTTTTTGCTCTTTATGTATTCATGCCCAATACAAAGGTACATATGAAAAGTGCAATTCTACCAGCTATACTAGCTGGAACGGCTATGCAATGGTTGCAGCTTTTCTACATTCATTCTCAGTTGTGGGTAAGCAGCTACAATGCCATTTATGGCTCATTTGCCGCCTTGCCGCTGTTTATGCTTTGGGTGCAATTCTCTTGGACCATTTGCTTAGTTGGCGCAGAACTTACATATACAATTCAAAACCTTGAGGAATCAGCATTCTTGTCTGATGCAAAGAGTATGAGCTATCGCTATCGTATGATGCTCAGTGCGCTTTTACTTAGCTTAATTTGCAAAAGATTTTCCGAAGGCGGAAAGCCATATACCGCATTAGAATTGAAATTGGCCACAAATATTCCTATTCGTATAACTAGTGAATTGCTCTATGATATGTCTAAAGCGCATCTGATCTTAGAAACAGTTGGCATTGATGAAAAAGAAGAAGATCCGGTGTTTCTTCCTGCCGAGTCACTTGAGAACTTAAGTGTTGGGGCAATGGTTGATCGCCTTGAAGCACAAGGCAGTTGGAAACTTGATGTCAATTTGCGTGCTCATGCTAGTGTAAATTGGGGCAAGGCATATCAAGCACGTCGTGCATATCTCAAAAGCCTGCGCGGAATTCTTTTGAAAGATCTTTGATACGTGAAGTGTTTTGACCGTAAAAACTCTTGGTTATATACAATTAAAATAAGTAGAACCAAAATAATATTTAGCTCTATTAATCATCTAAATCTCTGTAATAACGTCAAAAACTATTCCTTATCAAACAAATTGTTGATCTCCTCTATCTCATCCTCATCAAACCAACTGTTCAATTTAGCTCGGGCTTTCTGTTTAATCTCTTCAGACACGTCTCCCCATACTTTCTGTAATACATATATAAGTACGGCCAAATCATCGCCTAAGCCTGCAATGGGTATAGCATCAGGAATAACATCAAGGGGGCTAATCAGATAGCCAAGAGCTCCTATAATAACAGCTTTATCCTTCACAGAAATCTTATCGCTACCTAACGTGTAATATAGAATCAGGGCAGCATAGACCAATTTTGCACCCGCACGTTTGGCTATGCGTGATATTTTTTCTACAAATTCACTTTGAGAGAACTTGTTGGCATATTTCATAAAATCTGGCAATTCCATATATGATAGCAGAATTTTAAAGTTAATACTGGGCGCGAAGATACACATTTCTTTTATTTTTGCCAAAATTATTTTGGATTTATCGACAAATCTAATAAATTTGCACACAAATTTTAGAATTTTTGATGCAAATTATTTTTGTTTATATTATTATTGCTTTGTCTGTTTCTTATATTGTCTGGCGTGTCTATAAAGCTATCCATGCTGACAATAATCCTTGTCGTGGTTGTGATGGATGTGCCTTACGCGACATTAAAAACAAAAAAGATTGTGAAAAATTTGGCAGAAAGAAATAAAAGCATTAACTTTGCATCCGCTAACAAGAAATGGTGCCTTGGATGAGTGGCTTAGTCAACGGTCTGCAAAACCGTCTACGGCGGTTCGAATCCGCCAGGCACCTCTTCTCATTCCCACATTAACTGTAATACCTAACAGGGTCTAAGCTTTTGCTTAAGACCCTGTTTTTTGTTGTGTAGACTTTGTGTCCTCTTCATCTCAATAAATCTCTATCTCCAGTGCAATCAATTAAGCACAAGCAAATAGAAATAATAACGAAGAATGAATATCTAAACATCATTCTTTGTTATTGATGTTTTTCTTATAATCTGTTGGTCGTGGACCATAGACAACTTTACGTTGTTCCATCCTTTTCTGATACTCCGCAATGCTCTTTTTCAGCCTTTTGACATCATTGCTTAAAGTGTTATTGTCATTTTTTAGCATCTCGTTCTCCTCTTGCAACTGCTTGATTTCCTGCTTTGCTGCCTCATATGTCTTCTGTGACACACAAGAACCGAACCCCAATGCAACGATGAGGGCAGAAAGGACGGTGTTGATTGTGTAACGAATTCTTTTAATCATGGTCAAAATCTTTTATGTTGCTAAGTTAATGATTAATACTGAAATAAACACTATTTATAGATTATTTAACACTATTATCCATCTCATTTATTCTTTTCAAATGGCAAAGGATCAGGTTTCCATCATCATCTCGTAGATGCATTCCATTTCCCCTGCAGTACCGCCAAAACCGGCAATCTTTACATTCATCTTTGCGCATCCAGTCGCGCCTTCTATAAAGAGTATAGCGGTTTTCCCAAACGTCCATGAAATCGTCCTCGTAGATATTACCTTGGCTATAGTTAGAACGGATACTTGCGCAGGCGGCAATTGATCCGTCTGCCATAACGGAGCCTACCGTCACACCAGCCTGGCAGTCGAAGAACATATCTCTTACCTCTCCTTCGTAACGCCCTAAAAATCCTTCGCAACCATATGAAGCGTTGATTCTGCCCTCATGTCGTGTCTGCCGGATAAAGTCGAGCATACCCCGGTATTGTTCATTACTGATTTGCATCACGGGGTCTTTTGCTGCTCGTCCTACTGGGAAAATGGAGTAGATGCGCCAGTAACCGATTCCTTTGTTAATAAGATAGTCACGTATAGCTGGAAGCTGGTCGTAATTGCGCTGATTGACGCATGTAACGACATCAGAGGCAATTTGAGGATTCTTGACAAGCAGGTCGAGAGCTTGGTCAACCATCTGGAAACTATTTGGATGGCGGCGCATCCAATTGTGATTCTCTTCAAGTCCGTCAAGGCTAATGGTAATACTATGCATTCCAGACATGCAAAGTGACTCAAAGCGCTTTGGGGTCAGCACAAGACCGTTTGTAACAACTCCCCATGGAAAACCGCGTTCAAAAATGCCTTGTCCACAAAGTTCCAAATCATCACGAAGAAGAGGTTCTCCTCCTGTTATCGTAACAAATACTCGATGAGGATCTGTTTTTGTTGCAATACTGTCGAGTACACGGAAAAAGTCCTCGCGCGGCATATCATTGATGTCAGAAAGCTTCCTACAATCGCTTCCGCAATGGCGGCAGCTTACATTACATCGCAAAGTGCATTCCCAGAACAATTGCCTGAGTGGATGCTCTTTACGGATGTTGCTGCTTATGTGAGCAGCCAACTCCAATGCGATAAGCTTGCGAATGCCTAATTCCTTTGACTTCTTCATCTTCTATGCTTGAGGGCAATGCGTTGTTTGATGGCAAATAATTAGGACAAAGATAATCATTTTTGTTGTAAAACAAGCATTTATTACGCGTTTTTTATTATCTTTGCAAAAAGCTAAACACTTAGTAATAAAGAATTAATTGTAGTATTTAAATGACAGATATCGCTGTTTTTACGCTTACATCGCCATTGCACGATCCATTATCAGTGGCTAATGAGACTGAGCATTTTCTTGCTGAGTTGGGAATAGATTATGAATTGAAAAATGATAGTTACGACGAGTACGGCAAGTATTTGTTGAATCTTATCTATGTGCGAACAGGTGGAACGGAGGGAATTTATAAGGACCGTTTTGATACTCTACGCAAGCAAAGCAAGAAGTTCTATCTGTTAACCTCTGGTAAGAGCAACTCGTTGGCTGCTTCTATGGAAATTCTTTCCTATCTACGCCAACAAGGTGCCGACGGTGAAATCTTACATGGCAATACTGCCTACTTAAGACAACGTATAGGTATGTTGGTGCGTGTAGAACATGCTCGCAGAAAGCTATTCGGCTGTCGCTTGGGTGTTATTGGAAGGCCTTCCGATTGGCTTATTTCAAGCATATACAATCCAGATAAACTCAATAGCGTTCTCGGAATTAGCTTAGTTGATATTAGTATTGATGAAATAATTGATGAGGTTAACCATTGTTCGTTGCCTGTATCAAACGAAGTTACTCAGCTAGAGGATGTGCGGAAAGCGTTACCGGGGGCGGAGCAGATTTATGTGGCCTTACGTAATCTGGTTCAAAAGTATCAGTTGCAGGGCTTTACAATCCGCTGCTTCGATTTGCTCTCGGCGGTAAAGAATACAGGGTGTTTAGCATTGGCACGTTTAAATGGTGATGGGATTGTAGCTGGATGCGAAGGTGATGTGCCATCCATGCTCTCTATGATGGTTGCCCGTTCGTTGACCGGCAGCTCAGGCTTCCAAGCAAATCCTGCGCGCATCAATCCCGAGTCGGGAGAGTTGTTGTTCGCGCATTGCACAATCCCTCTGGATATGGTAGATAGTTATGAGCTTGACACCCATTTTGAGTCGGGAATAGGGGTAGGTGTTCGTGGTTTTGTGGAAGAGGGACCTATGACTATTTTTAAACTTGCTGGCGACTTGTCGCGCATGTTTGTTGCTCAAGGAACGCTCATACGCAATCAGGCAGAAAATGGCCTTTGTCGCACTCAACAAGTTATTCGGTTGAATGATGCCCGGCAGGCTAAATACTTCCTTACAAATCCTATTGGCAACCACCATATTATCATGAAAGGTAATCATCAAGAAGAGTTGGAAGAGTTGTTGGGGATGCAGGGCAATTCTAATGAGAATAAGTAGTTGTCTGTAAATCTATTTATCCTCATTGCGTTTGTGGAAGGCTCCTCTGCTTCTGTGGAAGGCTCCTCTATGTTCGTGGAAGGTTCCTCTGCATTTATGGAAGTGCCCAATAATGGTTGTGAATGTTGTGATGATGCCATAGGAATACAACATTACGTCACTCCTCATGATCCATGGCTTAAATATAAACAACAAAAAGGACAGCTGTTTAGACTGTCCTTTTTCATTATACTATATAAGAATCGCTTAATAGCTTCTTGCTATAATGACACGGGCCTTTGATGGTTTGCCAGAAACCATGTCGACTCCTGGTGTTTGCTCTACACCAAATGGTACGCAACGAATAGTAGCCTGAGTCTCTTCCTTAATCTGAGCCTCCGTCTCGGCAGTACCATCCCAATGACATAGGAAGAAACCACCGTCTTTCACTCTTTCCTTAAACTCTTCATAATTGTCGCACTCGAAGATATGGGCATCACGGTAAGCTTTTGCTTTTTCGAAAATATTCTTCTGAATATCTTCGAGCAGCTGCTCAACGTATTCAACAATTCCTTCTACAGGGCGAGTCTCTTTCTCGAGTGTGTCGCGACGCATAACCTCAATGGTACCGTTCTCTAAATCGCGTGCTCCCATAACCAGACGGACGGGAACTCCCTTCAGCTCGTAATCGGCAAACTTGAAGCCTGGCCGCTTATTATCTGCATCGTCGTATTTCACGCTGATACCAGCCTTGCGGAGCTCATTGATAACTGGTGTAAGCCGCTCGGTAATCCGCTGAAGGTCATCGCCTTTCGAAATAGGCACGATAACAACTTGAATAGGAGCAAGACGCGGAGGAAGCACGAGGCCGTTATCATCAGAGTGAGTCATTATAAGTGCACCAATGAGACGGGTACTAACACCCCAAGATGTTGCCCATACATACTCAGGCTTGTTCTCTTTATTCAAATAAGTAACCTCAAATGCCTTGGCGAAATTCTGACCGAGGAAATGCGATGTTCCGCTCTGCAAGGCTTTTCCGTCTTGCATCATAGCCTCGATGGTGTAGGTATCAAGAGCTCCGGCAAAACGCTCGGTTTCACTTTTAACTCCTTGTACAACAGGAACGGCCATCCACTCTTCTGCAAACTTGGCATAGACTTTCAGCATCTTCTTTGCCTCTTCTTCTGCCTCTTCGCGAGTTGCATGGGCAGTGTGGCCTTCTTGCCAAAGGAACTCTGAAGTGCGCAAGAATGGGCGTGTACGCATCTCCCAGCGCATTACGTTACACCATTGGTTGCACATAAGAGGCAGGTCACGCCAGGATTGAATCCAGTTCTTATAGGTATTCCATATGATTGTCTCACTGGTTGGACGTATAATCAACTCTTCTTCCAACTTTGCAGCTGGGTCAACCTCTACGCCGCTCTTGTCTTCTTTTGCGCGCAGACGGTAGTGGGTAACTACAGCACACTCTTTGGCGAAACCTTCAACATGTTCGGCCTCACGAGAGAGGAACGATTTCGGAATAAGAAGCGGAAAGTAAGCGTTCTGAGCACCTGTTTCTTTGAACATCAGGTCAAGCTGATGTTGCATTTTTTCCCAAATAGCATAGCCGTATGGTTTAATCACCATACAACCACGTACGGCCGACTGCTCAGCCAAATCTGCCTTCACTACCAAGTCGTTATACCACTGACTGTAATTGTCGGCACGCTTGGTCATTTCTTTAAGTTCTTTTGCCATAAATGTCTTATACTTTCTTTGAATTCTTGTCAAATATAGGGAAATCCATATTGAGTTTTAGGAAAATCCCGTTGTTAAAATTGGTATATTTGCCTAATTTTGCCGCAAAATTACAAAAAAATGTTGGGAAAAAGATTAATATGTTGAAAAAAAGATTACCTTTGTACCAACGAATGATTTTTTAATTACCAAACTAAAAATAAAAAGTTATGAAGAAAATGAAACTGATGACACTTGGTATGTGTCTCGCAATGATCGTAGGTTGTGGCTCTGCCACGAAAAATGGTGCGCTGATCGGAACTGGTGGTGGTGCTCTTCTCGGTGCTATTATTGGTAAGATTGCCGGTAATACTGCTGTAGGTGCTGCCGTTGGTGGTGCTGTTGGTGCAGGCGCTGGTGCTTTGATTGGCAAGCACATGGATAAGGTTAAGGCTAAGGCAGAGGCTCTCGAGAATGCAAAGGTTGAGGAAATCACCGACGCTAATGGTCTGAAGGCCGTTAAGGTTACTTTCGACAGCGGTATTCTTTTCGCTACAAACAAAGCTACTCTTAACTCTTCTTCTAAGGCTGAGTTGATGAACTTTGCCAACGTACTGAAGAGCGATCCTCAGCTGGCTGTTGACATTCAGGGATACACAGACTCAACAGGTAACGATGCTATCAACAATCCTCTTAGCCAGAACCGTGCTCAGTCTGTTGCAACATATCTGACCCAGTGTGGTGTTCCAACAAGTCAGTTCAAGAATGTTACAGGTTTCGGTTCTTCTAATCCTGTTGCAGACAACTCAACAGCTGCCGGCCGTCAGCAGAACCGCCGTGTAGAGGTTTACATGTATGCTAGCCAGGCAATGATTGATGCCGCAAATGCTGGTACACTTCAGTAATTCGTACATTTTACAATTGGACAATAATCATTCAGAATTGAAGATTAACAATTGAACTACATTATTAGAAAGATACGCCACATCATCCGATGGACATTGGCTGCCTTCTTTGGCTCGACAATCCTCGCTGTTGTGGCGTATCGTTTTGTTCCTGTTTATGTCACTCCTTTGATGTTCATCCGAAGTGTTGAGCAGATAAAGGATGGAGGAAGTATTATATGGCATCATCATTGGGTACCATTATCACGTATTTCTCCCCACATGCCCGTTGCTGTTATGGCAAGCGAGGACGTGCGATTCCTATTGCATCATGGCTTCGACTATGATGCTATAGAGGATGCTGCAAAGCGAAACAAAAAACGTGGAATGCATAAGTTTGGTGCCAGTACCATTTCCCAGCAGACAGCCAAGAATGTGTTCCTATGGCCAGGACGCTCATGGGTACGTAAAGGTTTAGAGGTATACTTTACAGCTCTAATTGAACTTGTGTGGAGCAAACAGCGCATAATGGAAGTTTATCTTAACTCAATAGAAATGGGAAATGGTATATATGGTGTCGATGCCGTTGCTGAATATCATTTTAACAAGAATTCCCAGGAATTAAGCCGAGCAGAATGTGCGTTAATAGCCGTAACGTTGCCAAATCCTCGTGTCTTTTCATCAAAATCGCCAAGTGCATATATTCGCAAGCGGCAGTTAAAGATTCAACACGAAATGAAGTTTGTTCCCTCGTTTCCTAAGGAGGGTGAGGATTTTAATCCCAAAACGGTTACCGGCGGTGTTTATAAGAGTAAGAAATGAAGAGTTTTCTGGATCAACTGAATCAGAGTCAGTTAGAAGCTGTTACCTATAATGATGGTCCTTCATTGGTGATTGCCGGTGCAGGCTCAGGAAAGACACGTGTGCTTACCTATAAGATAGCATGGTTGCTTGAGAATGGGGTGATGCCTTGGAATATATTGGCACTTACATTTACCAACAAGGCGGCAAAAGAAATGAAGAACCGTATAGGAAAACTTGTTGGCGAGGATAAGGCCAGGCACATTAATATGGGAACGTTCCACTCTGTCTTTTCCAGAATACTTCGAGTTGAGGCTGATAGAATTGGCTACAATGGCAATTATACGATTTATGATGAGAGTGACTCGCGTTCCTTAGTGAAGAGTATCATAAAGGAAATGAAACTTGACGATAAAGTTTACAAACCTGCCACAGTACATAATCGTATCAGTATGGCTAAGAATCATCTGATTCTACCAGCTCAATATGCACAGGAGCGTGATGCGCTTCAGCGTGACAGTGAAAGCAGAATGCCTGCTATTTCCCAAATTTACTTGGCTTATTGTGTGAGGTTACAACAGGCAAATGCTATGGATTTTGACGATTTGCTTGTTAATACTTTCGTTTTGTTTCGTGAGCATGAGGATATAAGAAAGAAATACGCCAATCAATACCAGTATGTACTTGTTGATGAGTATCAGGACACAAACTCTGTACAACAGCAAATAGTATGGCAGTTGACACAAGAGCATCAGCATGTATGTGTTGTTGGTGATGATGCACAGAGTATCTATGGATTCCGAGGCGCGAATATTGATAACATATTGAATTTCCAGCAACTTTATACCGATTCACGTCTATTCAAGCTAGAGCAGAATTATCGTAGTACGCAACGCATAGTACAGGCTGCCAACTCTCTCATTCATAAGAACCAAAGACAGATTCCAAAGGATGTATATAGCCGAAATGAAGAGGGCGACAAATTGATTCTAAAGCATGCCTATAGCGATAAGGAGGAGGCTGTTATCGTCTGTAATGATATATTGCGAATTAAACGCGAGGATAAGTGCGACTATGGCGACTTCGCAATTTTATATCGAACTAACTCACAAAGTCGCTCGTTTGAGGAAACGATGCGGAAACAAAACATCCCATACAGAATCTATGGCGGGTTGAGTTTCTACCAACGGAAAGAAATCAAGGATGTCATTGCTT